>ERZ825137.837-NODE-837-length-42495-cov-4.125377_pt1 | contig 42495 bp, 38 predicted proteins | sample MGYA00519873_ERZ825137 | MGnify/ENA primary metagenome ERZ825137 (study PRJEB31778, sample SAMEA3449190) | human gut metagenome | biome: human gut; feature: human-associated habitat; material: faeces | place: United Kingdom | collected 2010/2012 ...
GCTGAAGGTGGGGGATCAGATTACCGTCCGCGGCTATGGGAAGTTTGCCTATGAGGGCGAAAAAGGGATAAGCAGGAAAGGAAAAGTGAATGTGAGGGTTCTGGTATGGTGATGCTGCAGCAGATGATCGTGATGTTTCTGATGATGGCGGTCGGATATTTATGTTATCGAAAGCAGATTCTTACGGAAGAGGTGAGCAAAAAGGTTTCGGCGATTGTAGTGAATGTGGCCAATCCCTGTATGATTTTAAGCAGTGCATTGACGGATCAGCAGATGCAGGGAAAGGAGCTGGTACAGACGCTTGCTATCGTGGTCATGATGTATGTCTTTTTACTTGTTATGGCACAGCTTCTTCCGAGGATCCTGTGCATACAGAAGGAAAGTCGTGGAGCCTATGCAGCGATGACGGTTTTTGCAAACATTGGCTTTATGGGATTCCCGGTACTGGCTGCGATGTACGGCAATGGAGCGCTTTTGTATGGAGCGGTCTTTCAGATTCCATTTAATATTCTGATTTATACCTATGGAGTGGCGGTGCTGACAAGAAAGCCGGGTGCCTGTGCGAAGACAGAGCAGGATGTGAAAGCAGAGGTAGATGTGAACGCAGAGGTAGATGTGAAAGCAGAGCCGGATGTGAAGTCAGAGGTAGATGTGAAAGCAGAGCCGGATGTGAACGCAGAGGTAGATGTGAAGGCAGAGCCGAATGTGGAAGCAGAGCAGGATGTGAAGGCAGAGGTGGATGTGAAAGCAGAGCCGAATGGAAAGACAGGGGAACGGCAGGATGCGCAAGGCATAACAGCGGCTGTGAATGGGATGTCTGAAAATATAGAAAATGGCAGTGAACAACAGGGAAAGCTGCAGGGAACAGTAGAAATCGTGAAGAAGATCTTCAATATCGGAGTGATTGCCTGTATCACAGCAATGCTGCTTTACTTTCTGCAGACTCCTGTTCCTTCCTTTTTACAGGCATTCATTACGAATCTGGGGAATCTCACCGCTCCGTTAAGTATGATGATTATCGGAGCATCCCTTGCACAAATGCCGTTAAAGGAGCTGTTTCTGGATAAGAAGCTGTTACTGTTTTCACTGGTGAAGCTGCTGCTTCTTCCGGCTGTCTGGATGATCATGGTGAATCGTGTGGCAGAGCAGGAAATTTTGCGGGGTGTGTGCCTTGTGATGATGGCGACTCCGGCAGGAAGTATGACTGCAATGCTTGCTCAGCAGTATGGTGGAGATTATGAAACTGCTTCCCGTGGTGTGGCGCTTACCACGGTGCTTTCTGTGATCACCATGCCGCTTCTGGCTGCGGTATTTCTGTGAATGGAATGAGATCGCAGATCGCTGTCATTGTAATATGATAAAGAAGCTGCCTGGAAAGAATGAGAGCCGGTACCCAAATTGTGGATCACAAACGTAACAGAAATAGTCCTTATCATACATTGATCTGGCATAAGGACAAGAGCTCCCGGCATATTTTGTATAAAAAATATACCGGGATTTCTTATGAGCAAATACATAGAAAAATGGAAACAGACGGGAAAAAATCTGACGGATGGTCTGCATGTGCATTGGAAGGAAGAGTGGAAAAGACAAGATGGGGAGAAGCGTCCGGATTATCAGAAAAGAGTCTGTATGCTGCTTTTGCGGAATACGGCATTTCTGCTTGTCACCGCCGCACTTCTGCGTGGAGCGGTGGTGTTCTGGGGAGACAGCGTGCATGCAAGCAACACGGTTGGAAACCGTGAGCTGCCGATTTACTGTGTAAAAACAGATGAAGCGGGTGGAAAGAAGATTGCACTCACCTTTGATGCAGCATGGGGAAACGAGGATACGAAGAAAATTCTCGAAATCCTCAAAAAGAATAATGTGAAAGTGACCTTTTTTATGACAGGCGGCTGGGTAGAGAGCTATCCGGAGGATGTCAGAGCCATCCTTGCGGATGGGCATGATCTGGGAAACCACAGCGAAAACCATAAGAATATGAGTCAGATTTCCGATGCGGAAAAGAAAGAAGAGCTGATGAAGGTTCATGAAAAGGTCCGTGAGCTGACCGGGTATGAAATGTTCCTGTTCCGCCCGCCGTATGGTGACTATGATAATGCGGTAATCAAGGTCGCAAGAGAGTGCGGATATTACCCGATTCAATGGGATGTGGATTCCCTGGACTGGAAGGATTACGGAGTGGATTCCATTATTAAAACGGTTACCGGACATAAGCATCTGGGAAGCGGATCAATTATTTTGTGCCATAATGGAGCGAAATTCACATCTGAGGCGCTGGATAAGCTGATTCAGAACCTGAAGGACCAGGGATATACCTTTGTGCCGCTGTCAGAACTGATTTACAGGGATCATTATCACCTGGATCATGAGGGAAGACAGATTAAGGATTAGGGAAGAGGATAAGAATAGAAATTTGAAATGCATATGACAATGTAAAATAAATTTTTTTGCAAAATTGAAGATTGCAGGTTTAAAACTTCTATGCTAAAATTTCTGTAAAGCATAGAAGTTTTCTATTTACAGAATATGTATTGAAATTGATTCTGTAACTAAGAGGGTCCCAGCCCTTGTCTCTGATATTCTCACAGATCAGAAAATCCATGCTTTGATTCCAACGAATTAAATTGAACAGGCAGAGGATTTTTATGCCCATAGAAGAATTCTCTGTGAAAAGGAGGTTGTTTATGGGAAAATTCGATTATTGTATGAAAGAATATCTGCAGAATAAGGAGTACTTTGCAGATCTGTTTAATGGATGCTGCTTTGATGGGCAGACTGTGATTCGAGCAGAGGATCTGGCGGAAGCGTCGGAAACATATACAGTAGCACGGACAGAGGCAGAGGAAGACAATGCAGAGCATGTACAGATCCAGATTTTGGATGGAGCGCAGGGAAAGACTATCGAGGTAGAGAGTGCGAGCCCTTTCCGGAGAGCAGGGAGAAATAAGAAGACACAGCTTCTGAGGGATGTGAAAATGAAACTAAGGACCGGTGCAACCTTGCAGGTATTAGCAGTAGAAAATCAGAGTTACATAGACTATAGCATGCCGGTTCGATGTATGGATTATGATGTGGCAGAGTATAATCGGCAGTTAAGGGAAAAGAAGCAGCAATTTCAAGCATTGCGGAAGCAAATGAAAGAGTCTGGTAAATATGCGATGACGATTATTACCTATGCAGAGAAGTTATCCGGGATTTTCAAGACGGATCGCTTGCAGCCGGTGTACACGATCTGCCTTTATACTGGAACAGAACCGTGGGATGGACCAAGACAATTATCGGATATGATGGAATTTGGTGAGAATGAGTTGCTTCAAAAATGTTTTGCAGATTATTCTCTGCGTCTGTTTTGTGTGAATGAGCAAAGTGACTTTGAAGAATTTCATACAGAACTTAGAGAATTGTTTCGGGCAATGAGCTATAGGAAAGATAAAGAAAAGTTTCTGAGTTTAGCAAAAGATGAACGATATGCCCATTTATCAGAAGAAACATGGGATGCAATAAGGATTATGACAGGACGGGAATATCTTAAGAACAGTCATAAATCAACATATAAAATCATGAACGAAAGCAGAGAGGAGCGATATGATATGTGTCAGGCCTTACAGGAATTAAGAGAGGATTTTATTAATGAAGGAAAAAGAGAAGGAAGGCAGGAGGGGAGGAGAGCGCAGCAGTGTTATACAATCGAAATCATGTTGAATAAAAATTACGACCTGGCAGAAATCTGCTCCATAGCAGGCTGTGATCCGGCTCTTGTAGAGAAGGTCAGGGAGAAAAAGGGAGGAAAAGGTGGCAATTGAGGTGTTGAGTTGGGGGAGGCTGAGTGAACAATTGAGCGCTGAGTGAAGCTGAGTGAAAAATTTCTGCAGGGGGTTAATCTTTTATAACCCAAAACCGATATAAACTACAAGAAACCGTTAAATATGAAATTGTGACCATGTTGAACAGACATCAGGGAAGCACAGGGAGGTGTACACAATGACAATTGAACCACTAAGCAGTGCCATGACTTATCAGGCACAGAATACACAACAGGCAAAGCCTGTACAGAAGGCTGTAGAAAACACGGACGTTTCCACTACAGCAGAACAGACCGTCAGCTTTGATCCGACAACCGCGAAGATTAAAGAGGTCGATGAGAAGAACGGACAGGGAACCGAGACCAATAATCAGGGTACTTCCGAACAGCAGACAGCAAGTAATGAACAGATCAGGAAGGCTGTCGAACAGCTCAATAAGAATATGTCCCATTCCGAAGCAGTATTCGGAATTCATGAGGCAACGAACCGTGTTACGATCAAGATTGTAGATAAGGATACCCATAAAGTAATTAAAGAGCTTCCGCCGGAGAAGACCCTTGACATGATTGCCAAGGTATGGGAACTGGCAGGAATCCTCGTAGACGAGAAGAGATAACAGGCAGGAGGAATCGAATATGGCAATGCGTATGACCGGAATGTATTCCGGAATGGATACCGAAAGTATCATCCAGGAGCTCGTTTCTGCCAAGAGAACGAAGGTCGATGATGTTAAAAAGAAGCAGACCAAGCTGGAGTGGAAGCAGGATGCCTGGAAGGATTTAAATACGAAGCTTAAGAACCTTCAGAGCAAGTACATCAGTAATATGCGCTTTGCTTCTTCTTATATGAAGAAGACAACCGCAGTGTCGAACAGCAGTGCTGTCAGCGTGATTACAGGTGAGAATGCGGTGAACGGTGTACAGTCCCTGGAGGTAAAGCAGCTTGCAAAGACCGGTTATTTAACCGGTGCACAGATAAAAGCATCCGGCAGCGGAAGCCTTACCGCACTGTCTAGGTTAAGTGATCTTGCCGGCAGTGATGGCATCAGGGATGGTGGGCAGATCAGCATTAAGGCCGGAGATAAGGATCTCACCCTGGATGTGACGGCAGATACCACAATTTCAGATGTATTGACGAAGCTTAAGGAAGCAGGACTCAATGCAAACTTCGATGAGAAGCAGCAGAGGTTCTTTATCAGTGCCAAGACCTCAGGTGCGTCCAATGATTTCAGCATTACAGCAGCAGGAAGCAACGGACAGGCAGCGTTAAAGGCACTGGGGATTCAGCTTAATCCGGACGGAGATCCGACAGCAGAGGGGTATGCGAAGAAGATCGACGGACAGGATGCAAAGATCGAGTTAAACGGTGCGACATTTACCAACAATACCAATGTATTTGAAATTAACGGACTGACCTTTACTGCACTCAGCGAGACCAAGGCAGGGGAAGCAGTTACCATTACCACACAGGATGATACCGATGGAATCTATGATATGATCAAGGGCTTCCTCAAGGAGTACAATACCATCATGAATGAGATGGATAAGCTCTACAATGCGGCTTCTGCATCCAAGTATGAACCTCTTACCGATGATGAAAAGGATGCCATGTCTGATACAGAGGTAGAGAAGTATGAGAAGAAAATCAAAGATTCCCTGCTTCGCCGGGACTCTACACTATCCACTATCCGCAGCAAGCTTACCTCTGTAATGAGCAGTGGAACAACGGTAGATGGTAAGCAGATGCACTTAAGTGATTTCGGAATTGATACACTGAGCTATTTTACGGCAGCAGAGAATGAGAAGAATGCTTATCACATTGATGGAGATCCGGATGATGAGAATACCTCCGGCAATGCAGATAAGCTGAAATCCATGATCGCATCCGATCCGGATACCGTCGTATCCTTCTTCAGCAGCTTACATAAGGAACTGTATTCTACGATGGATGGTCTTTCCAAGGCAGTAGAGGGCTACCGCAGCTATGGCAGCTTCTATGATGACAAGAAGATGAAGTCCGACTATTCAGACTACACCACGAAGATTGCCGAAATGGAAAAGAAGCTGAATGCTTACGAAGATAAGTGGTACAGTAAGTTTAGTAAGATGGAAACCGCTCTTGCAAAGATGCAGTCCAATGCAAGTGCGATTACAGGATTACTGGGAGGTTCATGATATGGCAATACCGGCAGCGTATGCACAGTATAATAACAGTAAGGTTCTGACGGCATCGCCGGCAGAGCTGACACTGATGCTCTATGAGGGCGCCATTAAGTTCTGTAACATTGCCATTATGGCAATTGAGAAGAAGGATATTGAGAAGAGCCATATTAATATTGTGAAGGTAGAGAACATCATTAATTACCTGCAGAGTACACTGGATACGAAATATCCGGTTTCTGAGGATTATGACCGGATCTATACTTACCTGCAGCAGCGTCTGGCGCAGGCGAATATCCGGAAGGATCCGGAAATTCTCGAAGAGGTATGCGAACATCTTCGTTCCGTGAGAGATACCTGGAAGGAAGTAATGGCGAAGAATCAACATAAAGGAGCTGAATAATGGACAATTACTTATCTGTGTTAGAGGACAGCCTGAAAAAGAAATTACAGATCCTGGACGAACTCACGGACTACACGATGCAGCAGCAGGAGCTGCTTAAGGTGGAGGAGCTGGATTATGAGGCTTTTGACCGTCTGGTAGATCAGAAGGATCCGCTCATTCAGAGGATTATGGAGCTGGATCAGGGATTTGAGACTGTCTATGACCGGATTAAGGAACAGCTTCTTGGCAATAAGGAGCAGTATGCTGCACAGATCAGAGCCCTGCAGTCCCTTATCGGAGAACTCACGGATAAGAGTGTGAAGCTGCAGACCATGGAGCAGCGGAATAAGTCTGCTGTAGAGCAGCAGTTCCGTAAGTCCCGTGAGAAGATCCGTAAGGGACGCCAGAACAAACAGGCGGCACTGAATTATTACAAGAACATGAATAATGCCAATTATGTGCCACCACAGTTTCTGGATGATAAGAAATAACTATTTGTGGTTGATAAATACACGAAAAACAGAAAACAAAAATTTACCCAAAAATTTTTCAAAACAGGGTTAAGTATTTCGGATACACTCCGATATATAATACAAATAAAACAAAACAAATTGCAAAGACAAACAGTTTTGTTTTAGAAACCGCAGAGCATCTTTCGAAGGCGTACGATTTCAAAAGAAATCTGCACAATAAATAAAACAATCACTGCAGGGAAGCAGTGAACAATTTCAAGGAGGAATGAATTATGGTAGTACAACACAATCTTACAGCAATGAACTCTAACAGAATGTTAGGCGTAACAACAAAGACACAGGCTAAGTCCACTGAGAAGTTATCTTCCGGTTACAAGATCAACCGTGCAGCAGATGATGCAGCTGGCCTTTCCATCAGTGAGAAGATGAGAAAGCAGATCAGAGGCTTAACACAGGCTTCTACTAATGCACAGGATGGTATCAGTGCAGTACAAACCGCAGAAGGCGCTCTGAATGAAGTTCAGGATATGCTTCAGAGAATGAATGAGTTAGCAGTTAAATCTGCTAATGGAACAAATAGTGAGGATGACAGAAGCTATATTCAGAATGAAATTGACCAGTTGACTACAGAAATTGATCGTGTTGCTGAAACAACCAAGTTCAATGAAACTTATCTGTTAAAAGGTGATCAGGATGCAGTTAAGGATTATACTTATAAATATGCAGTCAAGACTGGCGGTGTTGCAGCAAAAGCTGAGATGAATAAGGGAACTGGTGACTTAACTGCGGCAATTACTTTTGTAGCTACGGCAAGTGGAGAAGATCAAAACACTGTTGCAAAAGCATTAAGAGATCAGGGTATCTCTATTACACAGACAATCAATGATGCAGGAGACAAGGCTACCTACTCTATTTCTTTAAATGGATCAGCAGCAGATAAATATAATGTTGTTGCAAACGGTGATAAGTTTGAAATTCAGGATAAAAAAGGAACAAAAATTGCAGAAATTGCCACTCCAACGGGTGGAAATGAGGTTAACGATGCTAACAAAAACAAGGTTTTAACTGAAACAATAACTGCAAAATCAATTGAAGCTGGTGTTGGTGCAGGAGAAAAGGCTAAATATTATGATAGGGATGGAAACGGAATTCCAGAGAATGCTTTAAACAATTATTTTTCAGCAGTTCCTGGTGCAGGAGGCGCAGCACCTACTGTAGGAGCTAAAGCAGATGCTAATGCTGTATATGATGCAGTAGGAAATAAAGTGGTACTTGATAAGAATAATGTTAGCGCAACACAGGATTTAACTGGTGCATTAAGCTTAACGCTTCATGTTGGTGCAGATGCTACTACAAATAATCAAATATCTGTAAATTTGGATGCAATGTCTGCTAAAGGACTTGGAGTTAATGGACTTAAAGTTGATGGAGTCGATGATACCAATGCACTTTCTGCTATTGATACCATCAAAGAAGCAATCCAGAAGGTATCCACCCAGCGTTCCGCACTTGGTGCTGTTCAGAACAGACTTGAGCACACCATCAACAACCTCGACAACGTAGTTGAGAATACCACAAGTGCTGAATCTGCTATCCGTGATACCGATATGGCTACAGAGATGGTTAAGTACTCCAACAACAATATCCTGTCCCAGGCAGGTCAGGCTATGTTGGCTCAGGCTAACCAGTCCAATCAGGGTGTTCTGTCTCTGTTACAGTAAGCTATACTACGTCAGATTAAGTTCTGATATGGATAGAGTGAAAAGCTTATATACTACTAAAAGATCGGGCGGTACAGTTTGTACCGCCCTTTTTTTGCATGTCTGAATTATCATAAATAAGTAAATTTTCCATGAAAATAAACGAAAAACTATTGAAATTCACTAAAATATCTGCTATGCTAATTTCATTAATCAGATGAGCATAAGAAGAAATTGCGATCAATCATCTATATTTTCTAATTCAAATAAAGGCACTTATATCGTGCAGATATCACATTTTAACAATTGTAACAGTTCAGGTAAGCCCATTCATAAGCTGCCGGATTGCATAGATTGGCTAATAAACAGAGGTGTTTTTCGGCAACTTATTTTATGCCGGGCATCCATCCTATAAGAATGATGGAACTGTTACCTGTAATTTATGATGGATCGATATGCACATTTATTCAAAGAAACCTAGGAGGTAATTGCAATCATGACGGGTCGTAGCTTTTTTGAAGAAAATATGGAAACATACAAAAGTCAGAATGAGAATCAACGGGAGGAATATGATATGTGTCAGGCATTGCGGGAAATAAGAGAGGATTTTTTTAATGAGGGTAAAGCAGAGGGAAGAGAAGAAGGAAGAGCAGAGGGAAGAGAAGAGGGACACCAAGCAGGAATAAAGGAGGGTCGTGAAGAAGAGCGGGAAGCGGGAATCAGACGGTTAATTGAAGACAACCTTGAAGAAAAGAAAACCAAGGAGATCATTATTCAGAAATTGATTCGTTGGTTTTCTATGGATGAGCAGACAGCACAGCTGTATTTGGATAAGTATGCAGACTCAGAGAACGAGAAGGAGGAGATTTATGGGGAAATATGATACATGTATGCAGGAGTATCTGCAGAATAAGCAGTACTTTGCAGATTTATTTAATGGCTGCTTCTTTCATGGGAAGCCCGTAATCTGTGCCAGTGAACTGACAGAAGCCTCGGAAGGATATGTGGTGGATCAGGATGACACCATTACATCTGAAAAGCCCCTGGCTGCTGTGAAGGTGAAGAAAGGCGGGAATGAGGATTGTTTTCAATGCTCCGGGGATAGGACTCTCGATCAGGCAACCGTTTCAGATGCCGCAGGAACAGAAATTCAGATTGAAAAGAGCAGACCCCGGCCGGGAAGAAGAAAAAACACGAAAACGAAGTTGATGAGAGATGTTAAGATGCAGTTACGTTCCGGAACCGTCTTGCAGGTGCTTGCTGTTGAGAACCAGAGTTATATTAATTATGGAATGTCGGTCCGGATCATGGGATATGATGCGGCAGAATATAATCGTCAGATGAAAGAACGCAGACAACGGGTGAGTGCGTTATGGAAGCAGGTGGAAAGCTCCGGACAGTATGATACGCTTGTTATTCCGGTTACTTATGCAGAGTATATGTCAGGAATTTTGAAAACAGACCGGCTGCATCCGGTGTATACGATCTGCCTCTATAGTGGAACAGAAACCTGGGACGGCCCCAGAAAGCTGTCGGATATGATGGAGTTTCGTGCAGAGAAGGATCCGTTAAGGGAATACTTTGCAGATTACCCGACAAATTTATTCTGTGTAAATGAGCAGAAAGAATTTGAATGCTTTCATACTGAATTGCGGGAGCTGCTTCGGGCGATGAATTACCGGAAGGATAAGAGGAAATTTCTTAGTCTGGAGAAGGATGAACGATATGCACATTTATCCAAAGAAACCTGGGAGGCGATAGCAACCATGACGGGTCGTAGCTTTTTTGAAGAAAATATGGAAACATACAAAAGTCAGAATGAGAATCAACGGGAGGAATATGATATGTGTCAGGCATTGCGGGAAATAAGAGAGGATTTTTTTAATGAGGGTAAAGCAGAGGGAAGAGAAGAAGGAAGAGCAGAGGGAAGAGAAGAGGGACACCAAGCAGGAATAAAGGAGGGTCGTGAAGAAGAGCGGGAAGCGGGAATCAGACGGTTAATTGAAGACAACCTTGAAGAAAAGAAAACCAAGGAGATCATTATTCAGAAATTGATTCGTTGGTTTTCTATGGATGAGCAGACAGCACAGCTGTATTTGGATAAGTATGCAGACTCGGCAGAGGAAATGGTGCTCGATTGATAAAAATGGTTTACCATGTCTCAATATAGGGTTATAATGAAATAACACAATGGATATACGACAGTCAAGGGGAAAGAGGAATTACAGGAATGACCATTTACATCTGTGATGATTCTAAAAGTGACCTGCTGCGGCTGAACCATCATCTGCAGGAGTATCTGTCACATCAGGATCAGAAGATTACGATAGAATCCTTTCAATCCGGAGAAGAGCTTCTTCGGCGATATGAGGAAACCATGGAGAAGCCATCACTTATTTTTCTGGATATCTATATGGATGATCCGGATGGTATGAGTGTGGCGCATACACTGCGTGAGGAGCATTATGAGGGCGGACTGATTTTTACGACAAGCTCGATGGAGCATGCCATGGACAGCTATAATGTAGATGCCCTGTATTATCTGCAAAAGCCCTATGACCATGAGGATTTCATGAATGCCATCCGCCGCTGCACATCCATCTTTGAAGGAACCTCGAAGCAGTACCGGATCAATGTGCAGGGGAAGGAGCTGCAGATTCCGCTGAGGGATATTCTGTATTTTGAAACAGGCCGCCATGTGACACTGATCCATACGCTTACCGATACCATTTCCATAACGAAAGTTCTGTCCGAGGTCTGCGAAGACTTTGAACAGAATCCGGAGTTCCTTAAGGTGGGACGCAGTTATCTCATTAACCGTCTGTATGTCCGGAATGTGGACCCGGCAGAGATTGAAATGATGAACTCAGCGGTGATTCCGATCCCGGTCCGGCTTCAAAGAGAGATCCGGCAGCAGCTTAAGGAAGACAGGTTCTCAAAGACGTAACGACATGCTCCCATAGATCCAGTGTATCCGGAAAGAGAGCCATCAGGGTATCCTTCCGGTGAGCCCTGGATGCCATTTCCAGTTGATAAAATTTCTCTCCAAGCTCCATGTGCCCGATTCCACGGGACTCGCCCTTTAGCTGGTGAGCCAGATTGGTGAAGGCATCAAATTGGCTGCCTTCGGAGAGAGTTTTCCTGCGTGTAAGCAATAAATCCCTTTTAACATCATATTCTTCTGTAAAGCACTTCAATACTTCCAGATAAAAGCTCCAGTCATTGCCGGCATAGGACAGTCCCTTTGCTACATCAATCCCCATGCGGGAAAGCTGCCCGGTAAGGATTGCGTCACCTGTTGCGGGAACATTTTCGGCAGCTGCTTTTGCTTTATAAGAAATCCCGGTTCCTTTCCGGATATTTTCAATATTTTCATCGGCGAACCGGATGAGATTTTTGGGAAGATATTGATAAATAATCGCTTCCAGCTGCCTTCCTTCAACCGGCTTTTCAAGGAAGTCATCAAATCCCTCTTTAAGATAAACATCCCGTGCACCCGGATAGGCATTGGCGGTAACGGCAATGACCTTGCTGTCTGTACAGAGATGTCCGCTGCGCTTTTTCATAATATGAAGTGTTTCGATTCCATCGAGCTCCGGCATGAGATGATCCATAAAGATCAGGTCAAAATGACCGGCGGCAATGGCATTTAAGCATTCTTTTCCGCTTTCTGCAAGGGTGACCTGTACCTGCAGGTATTTTAAGAGCCCCTGGAAGACAAAGCGGTTCATCTGATTATCATCGACTACCAGAATCCTTGCCTCCGGCGCGGTAAAGCGGGGAGGCGCAGGAGAGAGCGTTTCCGGATCTTCCCCGTCTTCTTCCGAAAACCGGGAAAAGCCTCCAAGCTCTGCAGGATCTGCAATCTGTTGGAGCAGCTCAAAGAAAAAGATCGAACCCACACCGTATTCACTGTCAATCATTAATTGGCTTCCCATCTGCTGCAATAGCTGGCTGGCAATCGAAAGACCAAGCCCTGCACCTTCTATATTCCGATTGCGCTTCTCATCCACACGGCAGAAGGCATTGGTGAGGTGGGCAATATCCTCCTTACGGATTCCGATACCGGAATCCTCGACCGATACGGTAATGGATACGGAATCTCCGAGACGCTCTTTCTGGGAAATACATAAACGGACATAGCCTTCATTGGTATATTTCACCGCATTCGTCAGCAGATTAAACAGAATCTGTTGGAATTTCAGATCGTCACCAATCAGTTTTACGGGGAGATGTTCATCAATAAAGATCTCCAGACGGAGATTTTTGTTGTTTGTCTGCAGCCGGATGACATCCAGCGTATTGCTTAACAGCTTACCCGTTTCATACGTAACAGGCTGCAGCTTCTGGTTTCCCTGTTCCATACGGGAATAATCAAGAATGTTGTTCACAAGAGATAACAGGAGGTTGCCGGATTTCTTGATGTTTCCGGCATATACACGGATCTGCGGTTCGCCGGATTCACGCATAATCATCTCGTTCATACCTAACACGGCATGAATCGGGGTGCGGATTTCATGGGACATATTGGCAATAAAGGTACTTTTGGCGAGATTTGCCTCTTCTGCCTTACGTGCCATTTCATTCAGCTCCTGAATATGGAGCTGCTGGTTGGTATCATCGGTTATTTCGATGAGGTAGCCTTGAATGTGGCTTTGTTTTCCTATGGTAAAATAACTGAGCCGGCATTTGAGAATGCGGTCATTTCTGGTATAATAACGGGTTTTACCGGTACTGGAACCAAAATGGGTTACCCAGTCGCCGAATTCCTTATAAAGAAATTCCTCTTTTGGGGGAATCTTATGATCCATCAGGAGACGTTCAAGCTCCGGAAAATATTTCCGGGCCACTTCATTGCTTCCGATGTATTTTCCATGGCGGCTGAACGATACATAACCATATTCGCGGCGTTCCTCCCGGATGTGTTCGGCATTAATAGACAGGTCATAAAGATTTGTTCTGCGGAACAGCACAAATAAAAGCACCATATTCAGCACATAGGCAAAGGGAAGAAGCTGGATTTCGCATATGGTAAAGCTTTCGATGGCATACACAGCAATACAGAACAGCTCCGTAGCCAGAAGGAAAAAGGTATTGATATAAGAGACCTTATTTTTATTTCGGAAGGCATAGACCATAACGCCGAGATCAATGACTACATAAACCACAATCAGGCAGGTATAAAGAATATGAGCCGGTCCGTCCTGTGTAACGAGGAAGGTGACACCATGACGCCGGACAATGGAGACATTGCTGTAATAAATGGTGCTGTAGCCGCCGGTATAGGCAAGCCCGAGAACCACAAATCCGGCAATGGACATGGCAGTAACCATAAAGGCCGGAACCCTGATCCGGCAGAACTGGGCAACCGCAAGGAACATAAATAAGGTAAGGAAGGTTCCGTCCAGATAGGCAATCCGGTTTGCTAAAAGAGCCTCCTCCAGATTGTGTGACATGGCAAGCTGCCAGTAACCGAAGTTGACAATTGCGGTAGTCATGGTAGAAAGTACGTGATAATTTCCGCGATACTGGCTGGTTGCGACGAGAGTCAGAATTAACAACAAAACAGAGAATGCAAAGGCTGCAAAATACAAAGCGACCATGAAAAAGTTTCCCTCCTCATTTTCCTGCGTATACTAGTATAATACAAAAAGGGAGTACAATTACTCCCTTTTTGAATATGTGGTTTACAGATAAGCTGTGAAATAATTCTGTATTACTGAATAATTACATATAATTATATGCTTATGTGCTTAATTACATTGCATCAACAACAGAGTCAAGAACCTCTAACAGAGCAAGAATGGAATCATTTAATACTTCAGCATCCTCTTCTGTGATGGTGTCCTGGGAGATTTCACCCATCTGGGTCATAATATCCTGAGTTTCGTTCAGAGCTGCTTCGATGTCGTCGTTCTGTTCTACTTCGTCAGACATATAAGCGTCTGATACAGCATCATAGGCTTCGGATAATGCAGCAAAGTTGTCCTGTAAGGTAGCGAAGGATTCATCGGAGCATCCCTCGGAAGCTGCGTCAGCAGAAGCGTCTGTTTCAGTCATACCATCAACAAGTAAGGATAAAGCATCTAAAATGTCAAGCATTGCGGAATTCAGAGTTTCAGCATCTTCTTCAGTAATGGTATCCTGGGAGATTTCACCCATCTCATTGATTACATCTGCAGCCTGGTTCATTACATCCTCGATGGAATCGTCAGCTTCAATCTCATCGCTTTCATACAGATCCTTAACAGCGTTGTAAGCTTCTACCATGCTTGCGTAATTGTCCTGTAAAGCGGAGAAGGTTTCATCGGAACACATTTCGTCTGCTGCGGAATCCTCTGCGGTATCCTCTTCCTCTACAACTTCCTCAGCTGCGGTGTCGGTGCTGGTCTCTTCAGAGCCGCCGCCACATGCGGTAAGCATGGACATTACCATAGCTCCTGTCAATAATACTGCTAATAACTTCTTTTTCATAATAAATTTCTCTCCTTTTCTTTTCGATTGCCGCCCCTAACGGCACTTTTTGCATTTTAACCGCATTATCAGGAAAAAGCAAGGGCAGACGCCCGACATGAAATAAGCTGCCGGAAAGTAAGTATCTTTGTCAGCTAAACTGTACAATCCGGCAGCTTATGAATGAGCATGGCTGAACGTTTACGCAGCTTGTAAACCATAAACCCAGATAGATATCGACAATTTCCGGAGCGCTTTTTTATAGTTTCCCAACCACTGCTATGCTATAAACTTCATAGAAGAGGAGAGAACTTTATGAAAAAAACATATGTAACAGACATGACAGTAGGAAAGCCTTTGGGATTACTGGTATCCTTTATGCTTCCGTTATTAATAGGAAATATCTTTCAGCAGTTGTATAATATGGTGGATTCTATCATTGTAGGACAATATGTCGGTGCGGATGCGCTTGCTGCCGTTGGTGCAACGGGATCCCTGAATTTCCTGATCTTCTCCCTGTGCGGAGGTATGGCGAACGGTACCGGTGTGGTTATTTCCCAGCATTTTGGCGCAGGAAAGAACGATCAGGTGAAGAACACCATCATCAATGCGGCTTATATCATGCTGTTCTGTGCGGTCCTGATGGGAGGCATTGGCGTCATTTTTGCAAGAAAGATTCTGATCTTTTTAAATACACCGGATAACATTCTGGACAGCTCGACCTTATATATGACGATCATCTGCTGTGGAATTCTGGGTGTGAGCCTTTACAATGCGGTATCTGCTATCCTGCGTGCAGTAGGAGATTCCAAGACACCGTTGTATTTTCTGATGGTATCGAGTGTGGTTAATATTGTACTGGACTTATTGTTTATCCGTGGCTTTTCCTGGGGGGTGGCAGGCGCTGCGTTCGCAACCATTATTGCGCAGCTGATCTCCGGTATCGGAAGCCTGATTTTCGCTCTGGTAAAGAATCCGTTCTTCAGGATTGAAAAGAAATACCGTTCCCTGAACCGTGGAATTATCTGGCAGTGTATCCGTATGGGTGTGCCGCTGGCCTTTCAGAGCTCACTGATTGCGATTTCCTGTGTGGCACTGCAGAGCGTTGTGAATACCTTTGGATCAGTCGTGGTTGCTGCCTTTACTGCTACAAGCAGGATTGAACAGCTGGTACAGCAGCCTTACAATTCCCTGGGTATGTCGGTTTCTACCTATACCGGACAGAACATCGGTGCCGGTCAGATGGAGCGTGTGAAAAAGGGTTACCGGATAGCATTCCTTTTAATGGCTGTCTTTTCCTTTACCATGCTTCCGCTTGCACAGTTCTTTGGCAATCCGATCATGCGCCTGTTTGTCAGTGAGCCTGAGGTTATTGAAATGGGAGCGCATGCCTTAAAGCTTACGAGCTGGTTTTACCTGCCGCTTGGCATGATTTATATTACGAGAGGCCTGTTAAACGGAGCCGGAGATGCAGCCTTTGCGTTTATGAATGGAATCATCGAAATGATGGGAAGAATCTGCTTTGCAAAGCCGTTAACCCTGATCCCGCAGGTCGGAGTCTGGGGCGTATGGCTGGCAACTGCCTTTACCTGGCTGCTGACCGGAGTGCTCACGTTTCTGCGGTATTTACAGGGTAAGTGGAAGAAGCATGTTACTCCAAAGGAGACCAGGCAGGAGGAGCTTGTTGAGGTCTGATCAGAGGATCCGGTTAAGTTCGCAATAATATGATGAGCATCAGTAAGGGGGATTGACTATGGCAATCCCCCTGTTTTGATTCTATAAAGCAAAAGCTCCGCAGGGGTGCGTAGCTCGCGGAGAAGAAATTCGTTGTTTTGCAACACGGCTCGCATGTTAAAATGGAACTCTTTAATAATCAGAAAAACAATTCTGTACATTCCTCTTACAAATCGTTATTATGTAACTATTCAGAGCCATGCAAATTATGACAAGATGGACGTCGAATGCTCACATTCGTAAGGACATTTGGCATAATTTATATGGCGAAGTAACCACATTCGTAAACTACGTTGCGTTAGCAACGGTTTTACGAATGTGGTTCTGAATAGTTACGTTATTATTAAATAAGTAGAAGGGTCACTGTGAGAGTACGGGGCAGTTACGCAGAAGGCTATAAGGAGCAGAACATGAAGACAATCGTAATGGGAATTCTCGCCCATGTGGATGCAGGGAAAACAACACTGTCGGAAGCAATGCTGTATGAAAGTGGTGTCATCCGCAGTATAGGGCGTGTAGATAAAGGAAATACCTATCTGGAAAGGGATAATCAGGAGCGGGAGCGTGGAATCACGATTTTTTCCAAGCAGGCGGTGCTGCCTGTGCATGAGGACAAACTGATTCTGTTAGATACGCCGGGACATGTGGATTTTTCTGCAGAAGCGGAACGTACCCTGCAGGTATTGGATCTGGCGGTGCTGGTGGTAAGCGCAGCGGACGGGGTGCAGGGACACACGATGACGCTGTGGAAGCTGCTTTCCCGGTATCATATCCCGGTCTTTCTGTTTGTGAATAAGCTCGATCAGCCGGGCACGGATGCGGATGCGGTATATAAGGAGTTGCAGGAGCGCCTGTCCGGAGAATGCGTGGATTTCCGGCTGCCGCATGGGGATGCCTTTATGGAAAGCGTTGCCATGTGTGGTGAGGAAGCCATGGAGCAGTATCTGCAGACCGGTGAGGTTTCGAGGGAGAGCATTGCGCGTCTGATCCGGGAGAGAAAGCTGTTTCCCTGTTTCTTTGGCGCTGCGTTGAAGATGGAAGGCGTGAAGGAGCTCCTTGAAGGGATTGACACCTATGGAGAGCCGGCTGCTTATCATACGGAATTCGGGGCAAGAGTCTATAAGATTACACGGGATCCGCAGGGAAACCGGCTGACCCATATGAAAATCACGGGCGGGCAGCTCCCTGTTAAGACAGTGATTACCGGAAAGAACCGGCAGCAGGAGGGATGGCAGGAAAAGGTGAACCAGATCCGCTGCTACAACGGAGAAAAGTTCGAGCTCGCAGACTGTGTGCAGGCAGGAACGATCTGTACGGTGACCGGACTTTCGCAGACTTATATCGGACAGGGACTTGGTGTGGAAACGGAGCAGACGCATCCTCTGCTCGAACCGGTAATGAGCTATCGTGTGTTGCCGGAACAGGAAAATCGGATGAACACCGTCATCGAAAAGCTGCATCTGTTAGAGGAAGAGGATCCTCTGTTACAGGTGAAATGGAATCCGCATACGAAGGAGCTGACGGCGCATGTGATGGGACCGGTACAGATTGAAATTCTTGAACGGATCATGAAGGAACGATATGACATCAACGTCACCTTTGGCAAGGGAAGAATTCTTTATAAAGAAACCATTGCACCGGAAGCACAGCCGGTAGAGGGAGTCGGACATTATGAGCCGCTGCGTCATTATGCAGAGGTACATCTTCTTTTGCAGCCAGGAGAGCCCGGAAGCGGATTTGTCTGTGATACCGACTGCAGTGAGGATGAGCTGGACCGGAACTGGCAGAGGCTGGTGCTCACCCATCTCATGGAAAAGGAATACCGTGGCGTTCTGCTTGGAGCACCGGTTACGGATATCCATGTCACATTAAAGAGCGGCAGGGCACACCAGAAGCATACCGAGGGCGGTGATTTCCGGCAGGCAACCTACCGGGCTGTCCGTCAGGGACTGATGCAGGCAGACTGCCGGATTTTAGAGCCGTTTATGGAATTCCGGCTGGAGCTTCCGGAGGAGTATGTGGGACGTGCCATGACGGATCTGTCGAATGCCGGAGCAGTTTTTCGTAATGAAGTGGAGCGCGCAGGCTACAGTGTGTTAAAGGGTCGGGCTCCGATGGAAACGATTGGGGACTATGGACAGATGGTGATTTCCTATACCAGAGGTCAGGGGATCTGGTCTATGACATTTGACGGGTATGGTCCCTGTCACAATCCGGAGGAGGTCGTGGAAGAATGCGGTTATGATCCGGAGCGGGATGTGTATAATACGGCAGATTCCGTGTTCTGTGCACACGGAGCAGGCTTTGTCGTGCCATGGTATGAGGTGCCGGAATACATGCATCTTCCGGGGATTCTTTCACAGAGAAGAATGCAGGAAGATGCTTTGGCTAAAGAGATCGGACGAAGGAAGCAGACTACCATCACAACGACACTGGGAACGGAGGAGGTGGATGCCATCATCGACCGGGCTTCGGGGGCGAACCGCAGAAGGGATAAGCAGGAGGCCGGGAGCGTGCAGAAGCCTGTTGCACGCACGGTGGAGGCAAAGCCCTATGAATACCGTCCGAAGGAGAGAAAGGCGGAATACCTTCTGGTGGATGGCTACAATGTCATCTTTGCATGGGAGGAATTGAAGGAGCTGGCAGAGGTAAATCTTGACAGCGCCAGAGGACAGCTCCTTGATCTTTTATGCAATTATCAGGCGATTGACGGCAGGGAGCTGATTGCTGTTTTTGATGCATACCGTCTGCAGGGACACCCGACGGAGTGCCTTGATTATCATAACATTCATGTCGTGTATACCAAAGAGGCAGAGACGGCGGATCATTACATTGAACGGTTTACCCATGAATATTCGAAGAAGTATCAGATCACCGTCGTGACCTCGGATGGTCTTGAGCAGGTGATTATTATCGGTCAGGGGTGCCTGTTGATTTCTTCGCGCGAGTTCCATGAGATTGTAAAAAAAGCCTCCAGGGAAACCATGGAGACCTTTGAACGGGATGAGAAAAGGGAGCGCAGGCTTACGGTACCGTTCCCGGAAATTCCGGTGCGCGATCCGTAACGCAGCTTGTTTTTATATCTTACGGAGCAGGTCAGCAGCCCTAGTAAACAGCCTCGACATCCGTGATTTCATCGTTTTCCACGCGGAAGCTCCAGATGGAGTGACCGGGGAGACGATGCTCGGTAAGATAGTAGCGGTCGTCAATCTGCGTAAGGCTGTACGGGGTGCCGCCTCCTAAAAAGTTTGCATAGACATCCTCGTAATTGCCCTTTTCAAGATCCTTCAGATGCTTCACACGGATCAGCGTGGCAAAATCCTGATTTCCGGTAATGTCGGTGGAAACCGTAATATAGTAATAATTCTGGATTTTTTCCAACTGGATCATGCCGGCAATCGCATCGGGAACCGGATAGCGGTTTAACACCTTGAAGGTGTAAAGGTCTGCCTCGATAATGTTGGAATTGCCGGAGACAAAGTAAATCCGGTCATCCAGAATCGTAAAGGAGCGCACATAAACACCATCAAGCTCCGGGATACTTAAAATCTTCGTCAGATACATGCGCGTGGAATCGTCTGTGTGGCGGAAAAGGAACATTTCCCCGCTTTGGGAGCTCCATGCATAAAAGGTGTCCGTATAATCATCATAGATGATATAATGAGGCCGGGTGCCGATTCCGGTGAATTCCTGTGTTGGCACATAGACGATCTCACCGCTGCTGTTTTGCATCTTTTCCATAATCAGAATCCGGTTATTTTCGGTATCATCAATCAGATAGACATTGCCGTCACTGGCAATCGTATGTCCCATGGAAAGGTCATTGGTCATCACCTTCCAAAGGTACAGGGGATCTGTCAGATTCTCGTTGTAAATAACCTGATTGTGGTAGCAGTCCACGATGAAATACTGATCGTCCAGTTTAGTAATATAAGTAGGAACACTTAAAGAACCGTTGGGATTGGTGGGAATCGTTTCATAGTCTGCAAGATCGTAGGAGAGCAGCTCCGACTCTCTTACATAATCCGTGCCATCGTAAGGCGTGGCAGGCTCCGGACGGGAAGAGGCGCAGCCATTTAAGCAAAGCGTGCTGAATAGGAACAGGAATAAGGTTAAAATCGTATATTTTCTCAGTTTCATTGACAACTCCAATACAAATCCATCATAATAAAATCAATTGTACGCTTACTATACACTTTTTTTGAGCGGCAGACAAGAGAAACAGTTGGGGAGGCAGCTTATGCGGGAAGAAAATAAACAAATGCGGATTTTGTCAGCAATCGGTATAATTCTGGTCGTGGCAGGACATCTTGGATATTCAGTGTTTGATGTGGGTGGGCTGTTTCCTTATTATTCGTTCCATGTGTTTATTTTCCTGTTTGTTTCCGGTTATTTTTATCGGGAGGAGGCGGAGCAGCATCTCCTGCGATATATTGGTAAAAAGTGCAAAGCGTTGCTGCTTCCTTATTTCATCTGGAATCTGGTCTATGGAATTCTGGCAGTGCTTCTGCACCGCACAGGCTTTTCCATTGGAGGAGAACTGACGCTGTGGAATCTCTTTATAGAGCCGTTCGTGAGCGGGCATCAGTTTCTGTATCAGTTCCCGGCATGGTTTGTCCCGGCACTGTTTTTGATTGAGGTTCTCAATGTACTTGGCAGGAAGGTGCTGTCTTTTCTTCATTTAAAGAAGGAATGGCTGATCTTCGCGGTATCTCTCCTGCTCGGAATTGCTACGGTTGCGCTTGCAAAGGGAGGACATGTCTGGGGATATTATAAATTTCCCGGAAGACTTCTTTTTATGATGCCGGGCTTTCAGCTGGGACGTATTTATAAGGAAAAATTAGAGAACAGGGTAAATAAAATCAGTGATGGCCGGTACTTTTTTGTTGTAGTGGGAGTCCAGCTTCTGACTACAATATGCTGCCGGGGGCTTGCTTTCAGTGCAGTATGGGTAACCGGGTTTGCCAATGCCGCCTTTATTCCTTATCTTACTGTGGTGACCGGAATTGCATTCTGGCTGCGGATCTCGGACTGGATCAGCAGAATTCCGTCTGCTTGTTCATGGTTCATGGAAATCGGAAGACATACCTATGCCATTATGATGCATCATGTGTTCTGGTTCTTTGTGGTGAATTCGATCTGTTATCTGCTTTCCCGTACCACTGTGTGGTGTGCGGAATTTGACACAGCACAGTTCTTTTCTGATATCAATTATGTTTATGCGATTGGCGGAAGTGATGTGGGAAAATGGTTTTATCTTGCATTGGGAACAGGAATGCCGTTGCTATTGGCAAATGGAACACAATATATTGTGGGCAAGAAAATCAGCCGGAAATAACGTTCAACGAAATTTCGGGCTAATCCTGAAAAATGAGTTGACGTCTGTTGAAAGCTATGGTATTCTACAAACACTTTCTTTGAAGGACAAGTAAATACGAATTTGAAATAAAGGGTATCTTTCTGTGATTTTCACAAAGGGTGCCTTTTTTGTACCAACCGGTTTTCAATGAGTACAGATTACAAATCAGACAAAGAAAGGAAAGTAACGTGAGAAAATTTGAATTAATTTTAAGAAGAACCAGAAATATCGGACAGAAAAAGAAACGAAGAGTTGTAAGCAGGAATAAAAAGGGAAGAATGGCAGCAGCCTTTTTCGGCATGCTGATGACAGGAACCTTATTGCTTTCAGGAATGGGAATGCAGGCTTCGGCACAGACCATAAGGCATGAACATTCCGGAGATGCACAGAATGGAGGTGAATGCTTTTCAAACCCTGTATATCATGCCCATGAAGGAAATGAAACAGAAGGTGGCAGCTGCTACAGCACTCCGGTTTATCATGTACATACCGGGGATGAGGTAAACGGAGGCGGCTGTTACGGAGAAGAAACGGTGCATACCCATGAGGGAAGCACGAGCCAGGGCGGAGCCTGCTATACGGCAGTTTACCATAGCCATAGTGATTCCTGCTATGCAGAAGGGAGCCACAATAGCTCCTGCTCTTCCCACATTGAATTTCATCCTTATGACTGCGGAAGTGTGCATGACTGGGATGGAGACGGACATGGCTGTGACGGCTTTACGGCATATGACTGTGGGGGACACCGTTATCTTGCCTGTGGAAGAGGGGGCAGCATTACCGGCTATCGCTTTTCCTGCAGCATGACCGAGGGACAGATCACCGGGTATCAGATGAACTGTGGGAAGACAGAAGAAACGATAGAATCCTATGAGCTCACCTGTACGAAAACACCGGAGGATATTGATTATTATGAGAAAACCTGTGGCAGGGAAGAGGGAGAGGAGATTTATATTCCTGATCCACCAAAGGAGAATACCGGTGACAATGGTAATTCCTCCGGGCAGGAGGGGGACGGAGATGGCAATGGCGGAAGTGATGGAAACGATGGAAATGGCGGAAATGAAGGTGGTGAGGAAGCCCCTGACGAGCCGTTGCCGACACCGGTTCCTTCGGCAGAACCGGTTGTGAAGCCTTCTCCGTCTGCTGTGCCGGTTGTTGCAGAAGTAACCGAAGAAGCTCCGGTGAGAAAGAAGGAAAAGCCTGCCGTGCCAAAGCCCTCGCTGACACCGGAGCCTGTCCTTGTGCCGCCGTCGCCATCTCCAACCCAGCAGGTGCTGCCAAAGATCGTAGAAGAAGAGAGCGTGGTACTTCCTATGGCAGCGGCACAGCCGGAGGATGCGGGAGGGGAACCGCTTGTGCTGAAGCGCAGATGGGCAGTCTTTACACCGGTCATTAAAATGCTGTCCATTACCTCGGGAACGGTTCTTTCTCTGGCAGCGCTTGTACTGTTGCTTCTTTATCTACGGAGAAGCGTGAGAGTCTATAATGATAATGGCAAAGGCAGAATGAAGTATCTGGGAAGAGCTGCCGTGACACTTTCCGAAGAAGGATATTACATCCGGATTACGGAGAAGCTTGAGGAACGTGCCGCAACGAACCGTTACAGCATCCGCCCGGATCTGTTCCTGATCGGAAAGAACAGCAGCTGGGAGATTTATGTGGTGAAGGACGGCAGGAAAAAGTCCGTGTATCTTGACAGGGAGATGACCTTTACCATTTAAGGTATGTATAACTATAACGAAAAGATGCATAAACTATTGACTTTCCGAATCTGCCGTGATAGATTTTAGTTGTTTTAGAAACTAGATTCGCGTTTGAAAACGCAGAAATGAGGAGAGTTATGAAAAAATTATTAGCCGTTTTATTAACAGCAGCAATGACAATGGCTATGCTGACCGCATGCGGAAGCAGCACAGAAGCCACAGACACCACAACAGAAACTACTGAAGCAGAAGCTGATACCACAACAGATGATGCAGCAGTAGAAGAAACTGCAGAAGCTGCAGATGCAGCAGATGCAGCAGAAGAAACCGCTGACACAGAAGCCGCTGTTTCCGAAGCACTTGCAGATGGTATGCTTACCGCAGGCACGAACGCAGAGTTCCCTCCATTTGAGTATGTTGGGGATGATGGAGAAGCAGATGGTTTCGATATCGCTTTAATCAAGGCAATCGGTGAGAAGCTTGGCGTAGACGTTCAGGTAGACAACATGGAGTTCGCATCCTTAGTATCCTCCATCGGTAACAAGATTGATGTTGCAATTGCAGGTATGACCATAACCGATGAAAGAAAAGAAGCAGTTGATTTCTCCGAGCCTTACTATGAAGCAGTTCAGTATGTTCTTCTTCCTGAGGGAAGTGAGATTGCAACCGCAGAGGATCTGAAGAACAAGACCATCGGTGTCCAGCTTGGTACAACAGGTGACTTCATTGCATCCGATATCGAAGGAACTACAGTGAATACCTATAACAAGGGTGTGGATGCGGTAAACGACCTGATCAACGGAAGAGTAGACTGTGTCATCATTGACAAGAATCCGGCACTCGTATTCGAAAGCAAGTTCCAGGATGACGGTTCCAAGATTACAGCAGTAGACGGTGCACAGTTTGAGTTCGAACCGGAATATTATGCAATTGCGGTTCCCAAGGGAGATACTGCTTTAGTAGATGCCATCAACAAGGCTATTGAAGAATTAAAGGCAGATGGAACTTTTGATGAACTGGTAAAGACATATATTGAAGAATAATCATTTTTGTGTTAATATTCAATATAGCGTATAGCATATCAAAGAGGATAGCATATTATGCTATCCTCTTTTCATGTAGAGCACTTAGAGAAGACGATCCGAAGGAGAAGTCTGAGCTTAGTGCGAACGGTACCGGGACACTTAATGAGAACGAGCGAAGCGAAGTACGAATTTAGTATCCAGGTACATGTAGAGCACATACATATACATAGTCAAACAGGAAGGGTTAAGCACAGATGTTGGAATGGTTGAACAAGGTAGAAGGAGGCTTTTATAAAGCATTCCTTGCAGAAGACCGGTGGAAATTATATTTTGCCGGACTGGGAGTGACACTGAAGGTTGCGTTTTTTGCCGCAATCCTCGGACTGGTAATTGGAACGGTGATTGCACTGATGAAGCTTTCCACCGGAAAGAAAGGAAAGGGAACCATCTGGTCCTTTATCGCGAACTGCTATATTGACGTGATCCGTGGAACACCGTCGGTGCTGCAGCTGTTAATTATGTGGTTCATCATTATGAAGAGCTGTAAGAACGGTGTACTTGTTGCAGTTCTTTCTTTTGGTATCAACAGCGGCGCTTATGTGGCAGAGATTGTCCGTGCCGGAATCCTTGCAGTAGACAAAGGACAGACGGAAGCCGGCAGATCACTTGGCTTATCCAAGGCACAGACCATGATCTATATAGTCATTCCACAGGCAATCAAGAATGTGCTGCCTCCGATCGGTAATGAATTTATCGTGCTGTTAAAGGAGACTGCGATTGTCGGCTACGTGAGCCTGACAGATCTTACCAGAGCCGCAAACCAGATTTCTTCGAGAACCTACGAAGCATTTATGCCATTGATTGGTGCAGCAGTGATTTACTTTGTGATTATCAAGATTTTAACCATTCTGCTGGGCATATTGGAGAGGAGGCTGCGTAAGAGTGATAATCGTTAAGGATCTTCATAAAAAATTTGACAATAACCACGTACTTCGTGGCGTGAATTATCATGTACATCAGGGAGAAAAGATCGTTATTATCGGTCCCTCCGGCTCCGGTAAAAGTACGTTCCTTAGATGCCTCAATTTACTGGAAACACCGACAAGCGGTGAGATCTGGTTCGATGGACAGCTGATTACAAGTGATAAGGTGAACATCAATCACGTGCGTCAGCATATGGGAATGGTATTCCAGAACTTTAACCTGTTTAATAACCTTTCCATTATGGATAATATTACCCTTGCACCTGTGAAGCTGAAGCTGCAGAGCAGGGAGGAAGCCAGTGAGAATGCTTTGAAGCTTTTAGAGCGTGTCGGTCTGAAAGAAAAGGCAGATTCCTTTCCGAGCCAGTTATCCGGTGGACAGAAGCAGCGTATTGCGATTGTCCGCTCCCTTGCCATGAATCCAAGGGTCATGCTGTTTGATGAGCCGACCTCCGCACTCGATCCGGAGATGGTGGGTGAGGTTCTTGCCGTTATGAAGGAGCTTGCAGATTCCGGTATGACGATGGTGGTTGTTACCCATGAAATGGGATTTGCAAGAGAGGTCGGAACGAAGGTGCTGTTTATGGATGAAGGAATTATTATGGAAGAAAATACACCTTCCGAAATCTTTAACAATCCGCAGTGCCAGCGTCTGCAGGATTTCCTATCCAAGGTGCTGTAAGCGGAAGGGACTATTCCGGATAGTTACAGTTTAAGAAAGATAAAGCCGATATGCGGTACATCGGAAATACAGACAGATGTACCTGTGTATCGGCTTCTTTGAAAAGAGGAAGCCATGATTCGGATCAGTTTATGTATGATTGTCAAAAATGAAGAGAAGGTATTAGACCGGTGTCTTGCTTCTATCTTCGATCTCATGGATGAGATTATTATCGTGGATACCGGATCGACAGACCGGACGAAGGAGATTGCAGGGAAGTATACCGGCCGGATTTATGATTTTGCCTGGTGCGATGATTTCTCAAAGGCAAGGAATTTTGCTTTTGAAAAAGCAGCCTGTGATTATATCTATTCAGCCGATGCCGATGAGGTGCTTGATGAAGAGAATCATGAGAAATTCCGGCTTTTAAAGGAAAATCTGATGCCGGAGGTGGAAATTGTGCAGATGTACTATGGAAACCAGCTTGCAAACGGCACAGTCTATAATTTTGACAGGGAGCTCCGTCCCAAGCTGTTTAAGCGGCTTCGGAACTTTGTGTGGACCGAGCCGGTTCATGAAACGGTACGTCTCCTTCCGTTGGTTTATGACAGCGAGATCGAGATTACCCATAAGCCGGAGCACAATCACGGAGACCGTGACATTACAATTTTTGAACAGCTCCTTGCCCGCGGAGAGGCACTTTCAAAGAGATTGACTGATTTTTATGCAAGGGAGCTGTTCGTGGCCGGAACGAAAGAACAGTTAATCCATGCAAAGGATTATTTTATTTCGATTGTGAAAGACAGCGAAACAGATGCGGACCGGTTGAAGACGGCGCTTGCGGTCGTGGTGCGGAGCTGCTTTGAAGCAGGGGATGTACTTACGATGTACCAGTATGCAATGAAGGATGCCGCCAGTGAGGCCAGCAGTGAGGTCTGCTGTATTCTGGGAGAGTATTATCAGAATCGGCAGGATTATGAGGAAGCAATTTTGTGGTTTTATAATGCCGCCTATGAGCAGCAGAGTATTCTGAACATCCGTTATCAGAGGGAAATTCCCCTTGAAGGACTCATTGCGTGCTATCATGCATTATCCATGAGTGAGCAGGAGGCTTATTATCAGAAGGAATTATCTTGCATAGAGCCGGGATAGATGATACCATAAGTGCGTTACATGAGTAAAACTTAAGCTGTGTCAGCAGCGGTCTTACGAATGGTGTACGGAATAGTTACACTACATAAATTAGAATAAGGATAACGATACAGTTACGAATGGGGAACAACATGAGCTGGGAAGAAAATGTACGAAAAGTAGTTCCGTATGTCGCAGGCGAGCAGCCAAAGGATACGGATGTGATTAAGTTAAACACCAATGAATGCCCGTATCCTCCGGCACCGGGAGTAGAGAAGAGGGCAAAGGAGCTGTGCGTGGACAGGCTGCGGTTATATCCGAATATGGATGCGGCAGAGCTCGTTGCGGCGATTGCCGATTATTATAACGTAAAAGAATCCGAGGTGTTTGTCGGAGTCGGTTCGGATGATGTGCTGGGAATGGCATTTATGACCTTCTTTAACAGTGATAAGCCGATTCTGTTCCCGGATATTACCTATTCCTTTTATGATGTCTGGGCAGAGCTTTTTAGGATTCCGTATGAAACCTGTGCATTGGATGAAGCCTTCCGGATCCGCAAGGAGGATTATTTCCGCCCGAATGGGGGAATCATTATTCCGAATCCCAATGCACCGACGGCGATCTTTGAGGACTGCAGTGTATTAGAGGAAATTGTGGCAGGAAATCCCGGTTCGGTAGTTATTATCGATGAAGCTTATGTGGATTTCGGGGCAGAGAGTATGCTTCCCCTCATTCATAAATACGATAATCTCATGGTAGTACAGACCTTTTCCAAGTCACGCGCCATGGCCGGTATGCGGATCGGTTTTGCGATCGCCAGTGAGAAGCTGATCGGGTATCTGAAGGACGTGAAGTTTTCCTATAATTCCTACACGATGAATCTGCCGGCAATTGAGCTTGGTGTGGAAGCAGTGAAGGACAGGGAATATTTTGAAAATACTGTCCGGAGGATCATTGAAACGAGAGAATGGACGAAGGTTCAGCTAAAGAATCTGGGATTCACGTTCACGGATTCGAAGAGTAATTTCCTGTTTGCAGCACATGAAAAGGTTCCGGCACAGCAGATTTTTGATGAACTGCGTAAGAGGAAGATTTATGTGCGCCACTGGAACAGGCCGCGTATCGAAAACTATTTACGAATTACGATCGGAACGCCGGAGCAGATGGAGAAGCTGTGTGAAGCGTTAGCGGAGATTCTTGGTTAAAACAGGCTTATGGATGCTCCGGTATAGATGTTTCGGACAGGGATGGTTACTTGAGAGACACTTATAAAATATTGAAAATTTGTTTGAAGTTGTTAAGGAGAATGCTATGTTAAAGAAATATCTGATTGTTTTTTTGGTATCTATGGTTCCGTTAATTGAGCTTCGTGGTGCTATTCCGATTTCACAGGGAATGGGGCTGCCGATCTGGACCTCTTATGTGGTTTCCATTATCGGGAATATGGTGCCGGTTCCGTTTATTTATCTGTTTGCACGTAAGATCCTGGAGTGGGGAGCAGACAAGCCTGTCATTGGCAAATTCTTTACCTTCTGTCTGGAAAAGGGTAAGAAGGGCGGAGAAAAGCTGCAGGAGAAAGCAGGACGCGGACTCTTTGTGGCATTGATGCTTTTCGTAGGGATTCCGTTACCGGGAACCGGTGCATGGACCGGAACACTGGCAGCCAGCCTTCTGGATATGAAGTTTAAGGACAGTGTGATTGCCGTAATGCTTGGTGTGCTGCTTGCCGGTATAATTATGATGGCAGCCAGCATGGGCGTCTTTGGAGCAGCGGGGGCACTGCTTGGCTAAAGAGAAGGGAGTATTGTAATGGAAGCATATACGGATTTTGCGGAAGTTTATGATACCTTTATGGGAGATGTCCCGTATGAAGAATGGGCAGATTTTCTTGCTTCATTGATTGAAGCTTACGGTGTGAGCCGTCCGGTACGTGAACAGGGAGAAGTGCAGGAGCTTGAAGAAGCACCGGAATCCGGATATATACAGGGATTTGAAGAAGCACCGGAGTCCGGAGAGGTACAGGAATTTGAAGAAGTGCAGGAAGAACCCGGAGTGACCGAAGAAGATGCCCTGATTTCGGAACGGAATCTGGTACTGGATCTGGGGTGTGGCACCGGAACGATCACTGAGCTTTTATATGAAAAGGGCTATGACATGATTGGGGTGGACAGCTCCGAAGAGATGCTGCAGATCGCCCTGGATAAGAAGTTTGAGACCGGGAGTGATATTCTGTATCTGTGTCAGGATATGCGGGAGCTGGATCTGTACAGTACGGTCGGAACCGTTGTCAGTGTCTGTGATTCCCTGAATTATCTGCTGATGGATGAGGATGTGCTTCAGACCTTCCATCTGGTGAACAATTACCTGTTCCCCGGTGGGATTTTTATCTTTGATTTTAATACGATTTATAAATATGAAGAGGTGATCGGTGATGCCACGATTGCTGAAAACCGTGAGGATTGCAGCTTTATCTGGGAGAATTTCTATAGCTGTGAGGATCATATCAACGAATACGATGTAACGGTGTTTGAGCGTCAGGAGGACGATCTGTACCGCAGGTTTACGGAGACCCATTATCAGAGAGGGTATACCCTGGAGGAAATGAAGACCTTCCTTGAAAAGGCAGGACTTATCTTCGTGACAGCCCTGGATGAGAAGACACATAAGGCTCCGACAGAAACCAGCGAGCGTATCTATGTAATTGCAAGGGAGCACGGAAAACAATGATGGTTCACACAGAGGTATCCGTGAACAGTAAAGAGAGGCAGAAGAATGGATTATATTGTAAGAGCCACGGCGGCAGATGCCCAGATCCGGGCTTTTGCTGCTACAACAAGGAATTTAACGGAACATGCAAGACAGGTTCATAATACAAGCCCGGTGGTAACCGCAGCATTGGGACGCCTGATGACGGGAGCGGTGATGATGGGAAAGATGCTGAAGGGAGAGGATGATCTTCTGACCTTACAGATCAGCGGTGATGGTCCGTTAAAGGGAATGACTGTGACCGCAGATTCCAGAGGTCATGTAAAGGGCTATGCCATTGAACCGCAGATCATGCTGCCTCCGAGCCTTGCCGGGAAGCTTGATGTCGGAGGGGCGATCGGCAATGGGTTTTTACGCGTCATTAAGGATATGGGATTAAAGGAGCCGTATGTCGGACAGACCGGGCTTCAATCAGGAGAGATTGCGGAAGACCTTACTTATTATTTTGCAACATCGGAGCAGGTGCCGTCCAGTGTCGGACTCGGTGTTCTGATGGAAAAGGACAATACCGTGAAGCAGGCGGGCGGATTTATCATCCAGCTGATGCCCTTTACCGAAGAAGCGGTGATTGGGCAGCTGGAAAAAAATCTGGCAGAGTTTTCCACAGTAACAAAGGTTCTCGATGAGGGAAAGACGCCGGAAGAAATGCTGCAGATGCTGCTTGCCGGGATGGATCCTGTGATCACGGAACAGAGTCCCTGTGAATTCCGCTGCGATTGCAGCAGGCACCGGGTAGAGAAGGCAATCATCAGTATCGGGAAGAAGGACATTCAGGATATGATTGATGACGGACAGGAAATTGAAGTTAACTGTCATTTCTGTAATACAGCCTATAAGTTTTCCGTAGAGGAGCTGAAGGGCTTATTAAGGAAAGCCAGATAGTACAGGGAATAGAAAAGACAACAGTAAGTGGCACTGTTGTCTTATGCTTGTAGAACACTTAATGAAAGCAAGCCGGAGGCGCAGATTGAGCTTAGTGCACCCCGGTTTTTGCCTTGCCCAGCGAGGTCTTAATCGCATCCAGTAATACCAGCGAGGTATATTTATTGTCATCCGAATAGGCAATATCACTGACGGACTGGTTGCGCACGATCTGATTTGCCAGATCATCAAAGGCCGGTTCGAGCAGAGGAAACATGGTGGTCACGGCTTCATCCAGGTTTACCATCCGGATGTCATTGATATTATTCTCATCTACGGTTACAGCAATATCGACAGTGCGGTCATTGAGCATCAGAGAGGTTGTATAAATACCTGGTACATAAGTGGGTTCCTGTGTGGGAGAAGCAGCTTCTTCTCTCTTTTTCGGTGAAAAAACAACGATGAGGAGAATGATGAGCAGAAGGCCCAGCACAATAAAAATACCGGTATAAATTAATTCTTTCATACGAAGTACGATGATTTTGGTTTTGGCACTCATGGGAAATCCTTTAAGATATCTTTTTTACTATAGTATTTTTAAGAAGGGAGATTTATGCAATGAAATTCACAAAAATGCATGGCTGCGGCAATGATTATATCTATGTGGATGGCGCACGGGAGATCATCCCTGCAGAACGCAAAAGTGAGGTTGTAAAGTTTTTGAGTGACCGTCATTTTGGAATCGGCGGGGACGGTGTAATTTTCATTAATCCAAGTGATGTGGCAGACTTCGAGATGGAAATGTACAACATGGATGGAAGCCGTTCCGAGATGTGTGGAAATGGTATCCGCTGTGTCGGAAAGTATGTGTACGACCATGGCCTTACCCGGAAAACCTCCCTGTCGATTGTGAGCTGTGGGAAGATCAAATATCTGGAGCTGTCCGTTGAAGACGGAAGGGTTACGAAGGTGCGTGTCAATATGGGCTCTCCGGTTCTTGAAGCCGCAGAAATCCCGGTTGTGGCCAGTCAGTCTCCTGTAGTTGACACACCGATCACAGTCGATGGAAGGGAATACCGCATGACCTGCGTTTCCATGGGAAATCCGCATGCAATTGTCTATGTGGACGAGATGATTGATGATGAGACAATGGCGAAGATCGGACCGTTATTTGAACATCACGAGTGTTTCCCGCGGAGAGTCAATACGGAATTTGTAAAGGTTCTTGACAGGGAGCGGGTACAGATGCGTGTGTGGGAGCGTGGAACCGGTGAAACGCTTGCCTGCGGGACCGGTGCCTGTGCCGTTACGGTTGCCAGTATCTTAAACGGACTGACGGAAGATGGCATTACGGTAGAGCTGTTGGGCGGTAACCTGGAAATCTTCTGGGACAGAAAAGAAAATGTTGTATATATGACCGGCCCTGCAACGACGGTATTTGAAGGTGAGATCGAGATCTGAATGGAAACGGACAGGAGAAGGGCAGATGAAACCAATCGCATATATTCATACGGATCTCCCGGAAAAATTCGGCATCCCAAGGCAGAGCGGTCTTGTGAAGGAGCTGAAGGGGAAAATTATTTTTGAACCGGAATATCGTTCCATGGATGCCGTTAAGGGGCTCGAAGGTTTCAATTACATCTGGCTTCTGTGGGAGTTTCAGGGAGTGGACCGGTCGCATTTTAATGCAACCGTACGTCCACCGAGGCTCGGTGGAAATACCAGAGTGGGAGTTTTTGCAACGAGATCACCCTTCCGGCCCAATCCCATAGGCTTATCCTCGGTACACCTGGACGCAGTTAAGGAAACAGAAAAAGGGCCGGTGCTTGAGGTTTCCGGTGTGGACCTGCGGGACCGGACGCCAATTTATGACATCAAACCGTATCTGCCCTATGCAGACTGTCATCCGGACGCGTGGGACGGCTTTGCCAAAGAAGCGATGGATTATCATGTGGAGGTTGTGATTCCGAAGGAATTTCTTGACCGGATTCCGGCGGACCGCCAGGAAGTACTGCAAAAGCTTCTTTCCCAGGATCCGCGTCCATCGTATCACAGGGATGAGAAAAGACAGTATGGACTGAGCTTTGCCGGACAGAATATTTCGTTTGTGGTAAACGAAGGAGTTCTTACGGTGACGGAGGTGTCATAGCGATTACGATGTGTCATAAACAGCACTTTTATGATAAAAGCACTTGCAACTTCATGGGGCATATGTTATGATTGACTGGTAATTGAATAGCGCATAAATGCAATGATAAGGAATAGTAGTAAGGATCTGGAAAGCAGAGAACTGCCGGGAGGTGCGAGGCAGTCAGAAGTGAATTAGGAACTCACCTTTGAGCAGCCGGCTGAAGGAAGCACGACCAGTTAATCGGGCAGAAGCTTCTGCGTAGGTTCGGACGGAGTCTCCGCCGTAGAAAGGAGCAGGCATGTTAGTGCTGACGAGTGCACGAGGAATCGTGAAGTAGAGTGGTACCGCGTAGATTGAATTTACGTCTCTATGAAATCTCTCTGAGGGGGAGATTTCATAGGGACTTTTTGATGTGTGCAAAGGAAAAACAAGCGGCTGTGTAACAGACATTTGTTTTTCCTGCACACATCAACGGGCAAATGCCATGCGTAGCAGGGCGTGGAGTGCGAAGCACGAATTTACGAGTCTGCTGCAAGTAAGAATTAAGCAACTGCGGGTCTGCAACAAGGAAAAACAAAACAAATAAATCGAAATAAGAAAAGAGGAGAACAAATCATGGATGCAGCAAAGAAATATGGAAAAACGTACTTTTTACCGCCAACCCCGACCTATGACTGGGTGAAGAAGGACACGATTGAAAAGGCGCCGATCTGGTGCAGCGTGGATCTGCGTGACGGGAATCAGGCATTGATTGAGCCGATGAGTCTTGATGAAAAGCTGGAATTTTTCACCATGCTGGTAAAGATCGGATTCAAGGAAATTGAAGTGGGCTTCCCTGCCGCTTCTGACACCGAGTACCAGTTCGTCCGTGCTTTAATTGAGAAGAATATGATTCCGGATGATGTTACCATTCAGGTATTGACACAGGCCAGAGAGCACATCATTAAGAAGACCTTTGAGGCAGTAAAGGGAGCTCCGCATGCGATTGTACATCTGTACAATTCCACATCCCTGGCACAGCGGGAGCAGGTGTTTAAGAAATCCAAAGAAGAAGTAAAGCAGATTGCCATAGATGGTGCGAAGCTGTTAAAGGATATTGCAGATCATACCGATGGAAGCTTTTCCTTTGAATACAGCCCTGAAAGCTTCCACGGAACGGAAATGGAATATGCCCTGGAGGTATGTAATGCCGTTCTGGATGTATGGCAGCCGACTAAGGAGCATAAGGTGATTGTAAATCTTCCGACAACGGTACAGAATGCGATGCCGCATGTGTTTGCAACACAGGTGGAATATATGCATAAGAACCTCAAATATCGTGATGGCGTGGTATTGAGCGTTCATCCTCACAATGACAGAGGCTGCGGCATCTCCGATGCCGAGTTTGGTGTTCTGGCAGGTGCAGACCGTGTGGAAGGAACTCTGTTTGGAAACGGTGAAAGAACCGGTAATGTGGATATCGTAACGGTTGCAATGAATATGACCATTCACGGTGTGGAATCCGGACTGGATTTTGGCGATATCATGAAGATCCGTAAAACCTATGAGCGTCTGACCGGTATGCATGTGCATGAACGTACTCCCTATGCCGGAGATCTGGTATTTACTGCCTTCTCCGGATCCCATCAGGATGCGATTTCCAAAGGAATGGCATGGTGGGAGGAAGGAAAGAGTGGAGACAAGTGGACCGTTCCGTATCTGCCGGTTGATCCGAAGGATCTCGGACGTGAATACGAATCCGATGTCATCCGTATCAACAGCCAGTCCGGTAAGGGTGGCGTTGCATTTATCTTAAAGCAGAACTTTGGTATTGCCCTGCCACAGGATATGAGAGAAGAGGTTGGTTATCTTATTAAGGGTATTTCCGATGAGAAGCACAGTGAGCTGACGCCGGCCGATATCTTCGGAATTTTTGAGTCCCATTATGTTACGGTACGTGACAGGTTCGATATCACGGAATGCCATTTCGTACAAAAACCGGGAGACATTGAAGCTGCGGTTACCATTAAGACTGCGGATGGAACAGAAACCGTCAAGGCCTCCGGTAATGGACGTCTGGATGCAGTCAGCAAAGCATTGAAGCAGAGGTTTGGTATTGCTTATGTGCTTTCCGTATACGAAGAGCATGCAATTTCCATGGGATCCTCATCCAAGGCAGCCGCTTTCGTAGGCATCCAGCATGCAGATAAGATGTACTGGGGCGTTGGTATCAAGGACGATATTATCCAAAGTTCTATAGATGCGCTGGTATCTGCAGTAAATAAAATCCTGTAAGGGAACCTTTTGGAATACTTTCAAAATACTTTTGAAATACCATGCAATACCGTCTTGAAAAAACCTCCGGTATCGTGTACACTATAAAAAGTAGTTTATAAGGAGGCTGACAGATGGAATTTTTATTATTAGGTGGCGGTTTATTAATCATTATTTTTGCAGTTGTCATTGCAGTGGTTTCTTCTGTAGTTTCCGCAGTGGCAGCAGAGCAGGATGATGAATCCGAAGACTGATGGCAGAATTCTGCCGCCTGCAGATGAGAATGATAAGAAGTCGAATGACGTCCTGTTTCCGATGAGGAAACAGGACGTTTTTTTGAGTAGAGCACTTAGCGAAAGCAAGTCGAAGACGCAGCTTGAGGTTAGTGCGAACCATACCTGTGCACTTAATGAGTGCAAGCGGTGAGGCGCAGCACGAATTTAGTGCAGCACGGTAGAGGTAGAGGGAGCGTTGTTTATAAAATTTTAAGAAACGTTTAGATGCAATTCATTGATTTTTAGTATAAAAGTCTGTAACATGGGAGAAAGATTCAGTAAGGAATCCAGCTTAGGAGGCGAAGAATTATGAAATTCCGGGAACGGATTTACCGGTTTATGCAGGGAAGATACGGAGCGGGAGGCGCAGACGCCTTTACCAGATTTTTGTCGATTCTGACATTTGTTTTTATTCTATTATCCTTTTTCAGAGTGCCGTTTACCTATATCATTGCAATTGTACTGATTGTTTATATGTATTTCCGGCTTCTGTCCAGAAACTATTATAAGAGGCAGCAGGAGAATAATTTTTATTTAAAGCAGGAATATAAAGTAAAGAACTTTTTTGCAAGGACGAAGAATCATTTTAAGCAGTTGAAGACACATCATATATACAGGTGTCCGACCTGCAGACAGAAGATCCGGGTTCCAAGAGGCAAGGGCAGGATTGAAATCCGATGTCCCAAATGCGGAACGAAGTTTATCAAGAAGAGCTGATGTGCTGGATTTGACAGCAGATTGGAAAGAATGGACAGACAGGTGGTGAAGTCGTGTTTGGATATGTGATTATTAATAAGGGTGATATGAAATTTAAAGAGTTTGATATTTATCATTCCTATTATTGCGGTCTGTGCCAGATGCTTAAGAAGCAGTACGGATTTACAGGACAGCTGACATTGACTTACGATATGACCTTTGCTGTTATGCTGTTAAGCAGTCTTTACGAGCCGGAGGTTAGTGAGGATGTTGTGAACTGTGTGGCACACCCGTTTGAGAAGCATCAGACCCGGCAGACCATTTATACAGAGTATGGAGCAGATATGAATGTTCTGCTTTCTTATTATAAATGTATGGATGACTGGGCAGATGAAAAGAAATTAACCAGATTTACCTATGCAAAGCTGCTTAAAAAGGGATATCATAGGGCTTATAACAAATATCCGGAGAAGGCAAGGCGGATTGAGAATCTGCTGCGGGAGCTGTCGAGGGAAGAAAAAAAGCAGTCTGCTGATATTGACCGGATGGCGGGGATTTTTGGAAGAATTATGAGTGAAGTTCTTGCACCGAAGGCGGATGAATGGGAGGAATCCCTGAGAAACATGGGATTTTATCTTGGCAAGTTTATTTATCTTCTGGATGCATATGAAGATGTGTACGAAGACCGTGGGAAGGGAAGATACAATCCTTTTACGATAAAGTGTGACGATCCGGACTTTGAAGAGGAGGTACGGACGATTCTTACCATGATGATGGCGGAATGTTCGAGAGAATTTGAAAAGCTTCCGATCCTTGACAATGTGGAAATTTTGAGGAATATTATTTATTCAGGAGTCTGGTATCGTTACGAGGCAGTAAATCAGAAGCGCGCGAATCAATCAAAATGTAACAGCTCAGCCATGCAGAAATGATTGTGCAGGACGACTGTGGGAGCCTGCCTGCTAAGGGCAGCTTATGAATGTCATGGTGGAACTGTTATATCAAAACAGATAACTGTGAGGCAGCAGAACAGCTGCCGGAATAGTTACGGCTGATGAGCCGGCGCGGAGATGGAGGGAAGTATGCGTGATCCGTATACGGTTCTTGGCGTATCCAGGAACGCCACTGAAGAAGAAATTAAAAAAGCATATAAAACATTGAGCCGGAAGTATCATCCGGATGCAAATATCAATAATCCGAATAAGGATCAGGCAGAGGAAATGTTTAAGGAGATCCAGCAGGCGTACCAGCAGATTATGAAGGAACGTACCGGCGGAGGCAGCAGTTATGGCTATGGGGGATCACAGGGCAGTTATGGCACCGGCTCCGGAAGCTATGGCGGTGGACAGCAGGGCGGCTACGGAAACCGTGGTTATTATGGAGATTTTGAAGATTTCTTTGGCGGTTTCGGAGGATTCGGAGGATTCGGCGGCTTTGGACAGGGGTCCTATACCGGAAGCAATACCGGCTACGAAGAGGATAATTACCTGCGTGCGGCAGGAAACTATTTAAGAAGCGGCTATTACAGGGAAGCCCGGACAGTTCTGGATAATATGGAAGAGAACACACGGAATGCCCGGTGGTATTATTATAGTGCACTCGCACATGCGGGGCTCGGTAATCAGGTATCGGCATTAGAGCATGCCAAGCGTGCATCGGCGCTGGAGCCGAATAACAGTGAATACCGGAATCTGGTGAACCGGTTTGAAAATGGAGGAAGCTGGTACCAGCAGCGGCAGTACACCTATGGCAGTCCGGTTGCTGGGAATGGAAATCTCTGTCTGAAGCTGTGCATTGCCAATCTGCTTTGCAATCTTTGCTGCGGTGGCGGTGGCCTGTGCTGCGGTGGAAGCCCTTATGCGGGATATTAGGGAATGGAGTTACTTCGCCATATAAAATTGCTTTTCTGTTTGAATGCAAGCATTCACAGAAAGCAATTTTGCATGGCTCTGAATAGTTTCATAAAAAATACTTGATAAATACCCGCGTGGGGTATATAATAAATACCTACAGGGGGTATATTGAGTTAAGGGAGAAGAACAGGAGAAGGACTTCACGTATATTCATGAAGAGGAGCAGGAGATGAAAGAACAGAGAACACAGGAAGCGGGTAACCGATGCTGTTACTGTATGGAAAAGCATACCTTACGTTCACAGGAGCAGAAGAAAGCACTGATTAACCGGCTGAAGAGAATTGAAGGACAGGTGCGCGGCGTACAGCAGATGCTGGAAAATGATGCATATTGCAATGATATTCTGGTGCAGTCTGCAGCAATCAGCGCAGCTATGAATGCTTTTAACAGAGAAATTCTTGCGGCACACATTCATTCCTGTGTGGTAAGAGATATCCAGGAGGGGCACGACGAGGTCGTTGATGAGCTTGTTTCCACGATCCAGAAGCTGATGAAATAAAGATATGGGAATGGTAATGGGAAGGGGCTCTGAATAGTTGCAAATAATGATGTCGGGGTCAAAAGCCCCCGACTTTGATATGAGACAAGAAAGGTGACCGAAAATGGAACAATATAACGTAACGGGCATGAGTTGTGCAGCATGTCAGGCGAGAGTGGAAAAGGCAGTATCCAGGGTGCCTGGAGTAACCTCCTGTAATGTGAGCCTTTTGACGAATTCCATGGCAGTAGATGGAACGGCAGTGCCGGATGCCATTATTAAGGCTGTGCAGCAGGCAGGATATGGAGCAAGTAAAAAGGGCACAAATGCAGGAGAAGGAAATCAGATGGATGGTGTGCAGAATGATGCGGATGCACTGGCAGATCATGAGACGCCGGTTCTGCTTAAGAGACTGCTTGCCTCTGTGGTATTTCTTCTGGCACTGATGTACTTTTCGATGGGACATATGATGTTTGGCTGGCCGCTGCCACCCTGGTTTGACGGAAATCATGTGGCTATGGGACTGGTACAGCTTTTGCTGACAGTCATTATCATGGTGATTAACCAGAAATTCTTTATCAGTGGATTTAAGGGGCTGATTCACCGGTCACCCAACATGGATACACTGGTGGCGTTAGGTTCTTCCGCATCCTTCCTGTGGAGTGTGTATGCACTGTTTATGATGACAAAGGCGCAGACCGTTGGGGACATGGATGCGGTGATGCGGTACATGGATGAGTTTTATTTTGAATCTGCAGCGATGATTCTGACCTTGATTACCGTTGGTAAGACACTGGAAGCCAGATCCAAGGGAAGAACGACCGATGCCTTAAAGAGTCTGATGAAGCTGGCTCCGAAGACCGCTGTTCTCTTAAGAGACGGAAAAGAAGTGGAAGTCGGCATTGATCAGGTGAAAAAGGGCGATCATTTCATCGTCCGCCCGGGCGAAAATATTCCGGTGGACGGCGTTGTCCTGGAGGGAACGAGTGCCGTCAACGAATCCGCGCTGACTGGCGAGAGTATTCCGGTGGATAAAGAGGCCGGCGACCGCGTATCGGCGGCGACCTTAAACCAGTCCGGTTTCCTGAAATGCCAGGCAGACAGAGTAGGGGAAGATACGACACTTTCCCAGATCATTCAGATGGTCAGCGACGCGGCGGCGACCAAGGCGCCGATTGCGAAGACGGCAGACCGCGTATCGGGCGTATTTGTTCCGGTCGTTATGGGAATTTCGCTGGTGACGCTGCTCGTCTGGCTGCTGATCGGACAGGGCTTTGCCTACGCGCTGGCAAGAGCGATCTCAGTACTGGTCATCAGCTGCCCTTGCGCGCTGGGATTGGCAACGCCGGTAGCTATCATGGTCGGCAGCGGTGTCGGCGCGAAAAACGGCATCTTGTTCAAAACCGCGGCTTCTTTGGAGGAAACGGGCAAGACAAAGGTTGTCGCGCTGGATAAAACAGGAACGATTACAAGAGGCGAACCGCAGGTGACTGACATCGTACCGGCAGAGGATGTGACGGCGGAGGAGATGCTGCGCAAGGCGGCGGCTTTAGAGGCGAAGAGCGAGCATCCGCTGGCGAGGGCTGTGATGGAGTACGCGCGGCAGCAAAAGATAGAGCCTGCGGAGGTCAGCGCGTTTACGGCTTTGCCGGGCAGCGGACTTACGGCGATGCTGGACGGCAAGCAGCTTCTCGGCGGCAGCATGAAATGGATCGGCGCTCAGACGAAAGACGCTGCGGCGGGAAAAGAACGGTTAGCAGAGCAAACAGGCGTTCTTGCAGATGCAAACAAAGCTCTGATGACGCAGGCGGAACGTTTCGCGGAGGCAGGCAAGACGCCGCTGCTGTTTATGGAGGACGGCAAGCTGCTGGGCATCATCGCGGTCGCGGATACCATCAAAGAGGACAGCGCAGCTGCGATTCGCGATCTGCGCAATTTGGGGCTGCGCGTGGTCATGCTGACCGGCGATAACGAAAAAACGGCTGCTGCCATCGGCGCGCAGGCCGGCGTGGACGAGGTCATCGCGGGCGTATTGCCGGACGGGAAGGAACGTGTGATCCGTGACCTTAAAAAATACGGGAAAGTCATGATGGTCGGTGATGGGATCAATGACGCGCCGGCGCTGACGAGCGCGGATATCGGCGCTGCAGTCGGCGCGGGCGCGGACATCGCACTTGACGCGGCGGAGCTTGTTCTGATGAAGAACAGTCTGACGGATGTGGCGGCAGCCATCCGTCTCAGCCGTCAAACCCTGCGTAATATCCACGAAAATCTGTTTTGGGCGTTCTTTTACAATACCATCGGTATTCCGGTCGCCGCGGGCGTTTTCGTCTCTCTGGGGCTGACGCTGAACCCGATGCTGGGGGCAGCGGCGATGAGTCTGTCGAGCTTCTGCGTTGTGACGAACGCACTGCGTCTGAATCTGTGCAGACCGTATGATAACCGCAAAGACCACAAACACAGCAAAGTCGGCAAAGCATAAACCTGTGCCGCGATTCGCGCGCGTATCGAAATAGATAAAAACCCGACCATGAGAAAAAACGCGGGCAGCGGATTTTCCCGGGGCGGTGAAAATAGGAATGAAAAAGAAAAACGGAGGCAAAGCAAATGACAAAGACAACATTAAACATCACAGGCATGGCATGCAATATGTGTGAGGCACATGTAAACGACGCGATTCGAGAGAATTTTAAGGTTAAGAAGGTGAACTCCTCGCATACGAAGAATCAGACCGAGATTATCAGCGAGGAGCCGCTGGATGAGGCGAAGCTGAAGGATGTCATCGCGGAGACCGGCTATGAGCTGCAGGGGATCAGCAGCGAGCCCTATGTGAAGAAGGGATTGTTCGGCTTCGGGAAATAGGAGCTTGCCGCGCCGCTCCGCGGAGCTTTGCACTCTGGGTGCGGCGCGCGCTTTCTCTGCGGTGCGCTGCGTTTTAAGTCCGGCGCTTCTTTTTGCCGCGCTGCCTTGCAAATCTTGCGCGTGCTTTCATGGAATGATCCATGCTTGTCCAAACGAGCGAGCAACGCGCTTTGCTGAGAGTTCGCGAGAATATTCGTGAAAACCACAAAACTCGGGAAGGCGGGGCGTGAACCGGTGCGATCATACGCTTTGAGGAGGTGCGGCGCGCAGGGGTAGTGTGCTTTCTCTGCCGCGCAGAAGTACAGTCTGCCCGCGAACCTGCGATGACGTTGAAATTCCAAGCTGTATGGGGGAAAACGAAAATTCGTGCGCGAAAAAGAATGAAAAAAAGAGCGGAAATGTGAAATTTCCCGTTGACATTGTTTCCTAATTATGCTAATATAGGTTTCGGCTCATGAAAAGACGGAAACGTTTTTACGAAAAAAGCCATGTTTTTTGGAGGGTGGCGACACGCGTTGCCAAACAGAAAAAATTAAAAAAGTTAAAAAAAGTACTTGACATTTTGAGCAATGTACTATAAAATAAATAAATGTGTCAAGCAGTTAAAAAAACTTGATACGGACTAAGTTGTGGGAGTTTAGCTCAGCTGGGAGAGCATCTGCCTTACAAGCAGAGGGTCATAGGT
>ERZ825137.838-NODE-838-length-42466-cov-6.497866_pt1 | contig 42466 bp, 39 predicted proteins | sample MGYA00519873_ERZ825137 | MGnify/ENA primary metagenome ERZ825137 (study PRJEB31778, sample SAMEA3449190) | human gut metagenome | biome: human gut; feature: human-associated habitat; material: faeces | place: United Kingdom | collected 2010/2012 ...
TGTTAAGCCTGTCGCTAGCGTTCATCCTGAGCCAGGATCAAACTCTTCGTTGTTGTTTATCTTGTTTTTTCTTCTTTCCTAAAAAAGTGAATTCGGCAAGACAATTCTTGTTTGTTGTTGCCTTCACAAGAGAGCCAACTTCGGTCGAGCGCGAGACTTCTGTTTGCCCCGCTCTCCTTGTGCCCTTGGATAATCGTTTATTGTGCTTATGAGTAGAATTGACAGAGCTTCTTAATAGCTCTTGTACTACTTCGTATCTATTGTCAAACTGTTAATGTTCTCGTCTTTTTGCCTTGCGAGCGAAAGACTTTGCAAAGTTACGGCGAAAAACAAACATTTCCAAATTTTGTTTGCAGTTTAACTTTCGTTAACCTTGTGGCCGCTCTTTGCGGGAGTCTCGTGTGCCACCTCCGTGGCTTCCTTCCCGAAAGCGAGTGCAAAGTTACGGCGTTTTTTCCCAAAAACCAAATTTTTTGGCAAGAATTTTATGTTATAAAGCATATTTTTTGCCGGAGGGTATTAGCTTACTTAGCTTATTTAGCTGATTTACAGGATGGAGCACAGAGACGCGGGAGACGGACTTTTTTGAGGGGATTCCACACTACTGTCCTCCGGACACGGAGGCTTGCTCCGAAGCGGCACCAAACCACCATCCGGCACATGGGCCCGGGGCTGCCGACTTCGCCTCTCGGACGACTCGGACGGTACTTTGCTGACGCAAAGCCTTTATTTACACCGGTATTTGCACCGGCGGGACGGACGCGCCACTGGTGCGTCCCTGCTGGTTTTCAATGGATTAGAAGCAAGAGCAGGGAGCGGAGCATGGGGAGCGGAACAAGGGGAGCGGAGGCGCCGAGCTCCGACGAAGGGCCTGCCGACTGCGCCGGGGACGGCGACGAGGCCTGTACGAGGTCCGCGGTTATTTACGGGAGGGAATCGGGGGAGCGGCCATCAGTTCGTCCATTTCGGGTGGTATAATGAATATGTCGTCCCTGGACCTGGGGCGGACGGCTTCGTACCACTTGAATTTGGGGAGATAGTAATTGGATTTTTTGGCAATAAACAAGGGTGTGGCCACGCCTGTGGTCTCGGGCCACATTTTAACACGCTCGGTGGTGCGTCCCCTGAAATATGCCTCGAGGTAGCTGCTCTGGGCGTTCACCATTTTGTTGATGGTTGAATCGGATTCCTCCGGGTACATGACGAGCTCGACGGTTCCGTTGATATTGAGCCTACGCATCTCGCCGTCCACAAAATGGGCAATCATTTCGTTTCCGGACATCTGGTTGTAATGGTCGCCTTCGATGTGCTGGGCAGTGAATCCCTGGTCGGGGAGCGTCGCGCGCTCGATGGTGGAGTCGTTGAGGAGGAGTTCGATAACGTTTCCGAACACCTGCCGGTCCTCATTCCAGACAACAGGATGGCGGTACATCCGGAGAGTGGAGTCGCGCTCGGTAAAGCGCAGGGAGTCGCAGACGCCCTGCATATCGGAACGGAAGAAGCGCACACGCGGGTAGACGAGGGCTACGTGGGATGTGTCGATACGGGTATAGGCCTCGGTGCCGAGGAGTGTGTCGGCGGGTATGGGGACGGAATCGAAGAGACGCGTTGATGTTATGTAGCGGCCGTGGAGCCAGAGGGTGTCCTCCGACTCTCCCTGCACAACGGAGAGCATAGCGCGTCCGGTTACGAAGGAGCTGTCGATATTCTCGTCGTAGAAGCCATAGTCGCCATAGACGGAAGCCTGCCGGGCCGAATCGGAGAGGACCATTGAGCCGAAAGCCTCGCCAATGCCTGTCTGACGGTCATAATAAATAGTATCGGCCACGAGCGTGCGGCCTTCGGGAGTATGGATGACGGAGCGGTCAAAGAGGGAGGTCCGGTCGCGGTCGGTGTCGTATATTCCGTTGGTCGTGTATATCGTGGCACGGTAGTTGACGACCTTGCTCGGCGAATTGAGCTCGGCGATGTGGGTGGCGGTATTATAATACAATGAGTCGGACCAGATGTTGAGCGTGTCGGACTCGCCCTGCGAGAGGAGATGTACGTTATCGTAGAAATTGGCCTCTTTAGTGGAGGGAATATACTCTCCCCTGAGCGAGGTCAGAGTGTTCTGTTTATCGAACAGTTTTCCGCCGACGTCGTAGTAGCCGAGGTCAATGGCGAGGTCGTAGACGAAGACGTCGGTCTCGAGGGTGACGTCGCGGTTGATGAGGCGGACTTTCTTTCCGGGATTGGCGTAAAGCGTGGCTATTTCTCCCGGGCCGCTGTAGGCGAGCTCGTCGGCATAGACAAAAAGGGTGTCGCCCTGCTCCATCGACACGTTCCCGAAGGCGTCCATCGACTCCGTGTCGGGGAAATAATGGGCGCTGTCGCAGCGCATTATCATGGGACCCTTGGTGAAAACAACGTTCCCTACGAGGACCATAAAGGAATCGACCGTAGCCTTGCGCAACTGGTCGGCGCGCTCAAGGAAAATTCGCCCCGTGTTGCGGTTGGCCGTGGGAATCTGGGGGCGAATCTCGGGCCGCGGGGGCCGGGCCGTCACCGCGAGGATGACGGGAGCGAGAAGCAAAGTCAGGACAAGAGCAAAGGACCAGCGGCGCATACCCCCGAAAGACGCTTACTTGGACTTAATCCAGCCTTCATGCTCGAACTCGCAGCCGCGCCAGCCGTCCTCAATGCGGACGTAGGTATCCTTAATCTTCTTGGCGAGCCATTCGTCGACGATGGCCTGTTTCCGGGAGTTCTCGTACATATTCTTGATTGTCTGGAAATCGTCGGCGAGGTTTGCGCGATGGGCGTCGATACGGTTGGTAAGGCGGACCATGGCAACAATCTCGCGGTCGGTCTTGGAGCGCATGATGAAGGGTTCGGAAATATCGCCGGGCTGCATGTCTGCAACCGCGCGGGCCACTTCCTGAGGCAGCTGCGACATCTCGAAGCGCGTGGTGCCGGTCTCCTGATTGACCATTACCCCCTTTGAATAGCGTGTGTCCTTGTCCTGGGACACGTAGCGGGCGGCATCGTCGAAGCTTATTTTCTTATTGACGAGGATATCGTTGCGCACGGAATCGAGACGCGCTATCGCAGCCGTGAGGTCCTTGTCGGATACCTTCGGACGCAGGAGGATATGGCGGGTGTTGATGCGGTCGCCGCGTTTTTCGATGAGCTGGATGATATGGAATCCATACTCCGTCTCGACGATTTTCGATACCTTCTTGGGGTCGTTGAGGTTGAAAGCCACGGCGGCATACTCGGGCACGAGCTGGCCTCGCCCCATGAAGCCGATTTCGCCGCCACGCATACCCTCGGGAGCCTCGGAATAGAGGATAGCCAGAGTCGAGAACTCACTTTCGCCACGGTTCACGCGGTCGGCAAAGTCACGGAGACGCGCCTTGATGTCGTCGATTTCCTGACGCGGGATGAGGGGGTTGAGGGTGATAATCTGAGTCTCAACCTGAAGAGGGATGAAGGGCACGGAATCCTCGGGGAGCGACTCGAAGTACCGGCGGACGTCGGAGGGCGTAACCTTCAGGTCCTTGGTGAGATTGCTTCGGACCTGAGATATGCGCCCGCGGTTGCGGATGTTGGTGGCGTAATATTCGCGAATCTGGGAGAAGGGCTTGCGGAAATACTGTTCGACCTTCTCGCGGGAGCCGAGCTGGTTGACGAGGAAGTTGAGCTGCTGGTCGACCTGGGCCATCACCATCGACTCGGCTACCTCGATGGTGTCGATATCAGCCTGATGGAGGAAAAGACGCTCTATCGCAATCTGCTCGGGCACAACGCAATACGGGTCACCCTTAATCTCGATGCGGTCGGCGAGCATGTCCTGATATGTCTGTTCGATCTCCGACTTGTAGAGCGGCTCGTCGCCGATTACCCAAGCCACTTCCTCGACGATATTGTTATTCCGGGCCCCCACGGCGAGCGCTGCCGCAGCGAAGGCACCGAGAAATAATTTAGAGTTGAATTTCATTTGCAAAGTGTGATTTGGGCACAAAGATAATCGAAAAAATCGAAATATCAGTGTTATAAAAAACTAAAGCACCGAAGTCAGTGCTTGCGGAACATGCGTGCGATGTCGCGCTTGTCGTCGCGCTCCTTGATGCTCTGACGCTTGTCGTACTCCTTTTTACCGCGAGCGACGCCGATGACGAGCTTCGCGAGCCCTCGGTCGTTGATGAAGAGGCGGAGGGGCACGATGGTGTAGCCGGGCTCCTTCTGTGTTTTCTGGAGCTGGCGTATTTCCTTGCGGTTCAGGAGGAGCTTGCGGTCGCGCCGGCTCTCGTGGTTGTTGTATGAGCCGTAGAAATACTCGGCGATGTTCATGTTCTTGACCCACACCTCGCCGTTTATGATGACGCAGAAGGTGTCGGTGAGTCCGGCATGGCCCTCGCGGATGGCCTTGATTTCGGTGCCGGTCAGGACGAGCCCGGCGGTGTATGTGTCGCTTATCGCGTAGTCGAATGTGGCGCGGCGGTTCTTTATGTTGATGTCTTTGCTTTTCATAGAAGGATTGCTGACAGAAGATATGAAACGACAAGGGGGACGGCCACGGTAGCTCCGGCGGACACGAGAGTGAAAGCCATTACCGAGTCGGCCTTCACACCTATGTATTCGGCACCCTTGTACAGAATGAGAATGACGTAGACGGGCAGAAACTTCAGGATGGTTATTTCGGCCTGAAGAAGGTTGCAGACGATGTTGATGAGCAGCATCTCGCCGAGGGCGAGGAGCATGAGGAGGTGCGAGCGCATGCGCAGCGAGCCGGCGTCGGCAGTCGGGGCGAGCCGGGGCATCGAGGCGTCGAAAATCACCCTGGCGATGAAGAAGGAGACATAGTAGGCGCCGAGGTCGATGACCGCGCGTATGATATAAACGTCAATCGGGAGCCCCTTGTTGTACAGGAGCCCGGTGAATTCGGTCAGGGCCGTGAGGGCGAGAAGAGGCATGAAGCCCCGGCGGAACATCTCGGCCGGCGTGAAATCCGCGGTCGAGGCCACATCTTCCCATCCCGTCGAGGGCGAAAGCAGGAGCTGAACCAGATATTTTAAGTACCGTAACATCTTTTCCCAAAAATTATAGTGCAAAGTTACACATTTTTTAGGCCGAAATTAAATTATAAGTGTTATTTTTGTACACTGAAAACGTTCAATAACCATAAAACACCATAAGAATGATACAAGGAATCCTGTCCATCTCCGGCAAGCCCGGGCTCTACCGCCTCGTGAGCCGCGGCAAGAACACCCTGATTGTCGAGAACTTACAGACCGGCAAACGTATGCCCGTCTATCCCCACGACAAGGTAATCTCCCTGGCGGACATCGCCATCTACACCGAAGGCGAGGACATGCCCCTCGGCGACGTCCTCGAGAAGGTAAAGGCCGCTACGGACGGCAAGCCCGTCGACCTCAAGGCCTTCGCCACCGACGAAGCTCTCCGCGAGTACTTCGGCTCAATCCTCCCCGAATTCGACCGCGACCGCGTGTACACAACCGACATCCGCAAACTCTTCTCCTGGTACAACCTCATGATCGCCAACGGCGTCACGGACTTCAAGCGCGAGGAAATCGCCGAAGACCAGGCCGCCGAAGCCGCCGAGAAGGCCGACGAAGCCGAGACGAAGGAATAGCCGAACTTAAAGTCCGGCATGAGTGTTATTCAGTTAGAAACAACAACTGAATAACACTTTTTTCATTGCATTGAACAATATGAAAACCGGAATTTTCTATGGGTCGACCACCGGCGCCACCGCCGACATAGCCCGCCGCATAGCCCGCGCCCTCGGCGTCGGGGAGTCTGACATTCACGACGTTGCCCGTACAGCGCCCGCTGTACTCGGCGACTATGGCCGGCTCGTGCTCGGCTCATCGACATGGGGGAACGGCGAGGTACAGGACGACTGGTACGACTTCCTCGACGGCGCCGAGGCCCTCGACCTCCGCGGAAAGAGCATCGCCATCTTCGGCGAAGGCGACGAGACCATGACCGACACCTTCTGCGCGGCCATGTCGGTAATCCGCCGGCGCCTCGCCGACACCGGAGCCACCTTCAAGGGAGAATTCCCCGCCACACCCTACTCCTTCCACTCCTCCCCCTCGCTCCTGCCCGATGGCAACATGCTGGGTCTAGCGCTCGACAACGTCAACCACCCCGAACTCACCGACGCCCGCATCGCCGAGTGGGTCAAGACAATCTGACATTCGGGGCTACCCCCCTGCCGCAATACCCGCCGTCCGCCTATATAATTATAATTAATTCTAAAACGGACGGCGCGTATTTTGCGCTTTCAAGCGAAAAACGTATCTTTGCCGAATAATCAGTAAAGTACGAATGATTTCGCAAGTCATAGACGAAAAAAGCATCCGTAAGCTGCGCGAGCTCCTCGAGGATGCCGGCAAGATAGTAGTCACCTGCCATCAGGGGCCGGACGGCGACGCCATTGGCTCGTCGCTGGCCATGATGCACGTCCTCACCGCCCTCGGCAAGGACGTAAAGGTTGTCACGCCCGACAGTTTCCTCGGCCAGCTCAGAAAACTCCCGGGAGCGAAGGAGATAGTCGACGCCTGCCGCTATCCCGACTTCGCGCGCCAGCTCTTCGACGAAGCCGACCTCATCATATGCCTCGACTTCAATCTGCCCACGCGCACGGGCAAACTCGCCGACACCCTTCTCGCCGCCAAGGCCCCGAAGGTGATGATCGACCATCATCTCTCGCCCGGCGACTTCGCCACAGTGGTCATCTCACATCCGGAGCAGGCGGCCACCTGCGTGCTCCTTTTCCGGGTGTTCTGCCGGCTCGAACTGTTCAATTTCATCGACAGGACAGCCGCTGAATGCCTACTCGCGGGCATACTCACCGACACCGGCAACCTTTCCTACAACGTGGCCGACCCCGAACTCTTCACCATCGTGGCGGAGCTCGTGAAGAAAGGCGCCGACAAGGAGACCCTCACACGCCAGCTCTTCCGCACGAACTCGGCCTCATGCATGCGTCTGAACGCCTACGCCATTCTCAAGAAGATGGAAGTGTTTCCCGAGCACCATGCCGCGCTGATAGTCCTCAGCCGCGAGGAACTCAACCGCTTCCACTATTCCAAAGGCGACACGGAGGGACTCGTCAACCGTCCGCTCGAGATTCCCGGCATAGTCTATTCCTGCTTCCTCCGCGAGGAGACAGACCTCATCAAGGTGTCGATGCGCAGCCTCGGCACTTTCCCCGTCAATGAACTCTGCTCCGACCATTTCGGGGGCGGCGGCCATCTCAACGCCGCCGGAGGCGAGTTCTACGGCACCCTCGACGAATGCGCCGAACTCTTCCGCACCCTGCTCAAAGAAAACTCCAGCAAATACAAGAAACATTTCTCAAGATAAATGCAAATCCGCAAACTCTTCCCCGCAGCGGTCCTCGCGGCAGCGCTCGCGGCCGGAGCCGCCTCTTGCAGCGACGACAAGACTTACGCCGAGCTTCTCACCGACGAGGCGCACTACGTCAACAACTTCCTTGCCGACCAGCGGGTAGTAAACGAAGTCCCTGCCGACACCGTCTTCGAGACAGGTCCCGACGCTCCCTACTACCGCCTGGACGAGGACGGCACGATGTACATGCAGGTACTCTCCGCCGGAACCAAGGGCAACATGGCCAAAAACGACGAGCTCATCTACTTCCGCTACACCCGCTGGGCCCTCGCATATTACGCCGACGGGCAACTCCCCGAAGGCGTCGGCAACAACACCACCCTCAACAGCGCCTGGTTCCGCTTCCAGAATCTCCAGCTCGCCTCCTCAGCCCAGTGGGGCACGGGCATACAGTACCCGCTCCTGCTGCTTCCGATTGACTCCGAGGTGAACATCGTCATCAAGGCCGCCTACGGCCCCCAGACGGAACTTGCGGAGGTAAAGCCCTACCTCTACCGCCTCACATACCAGCGTCCTCAGATCTGAGTCCAAAACACAAACATAAAACCATTAACGCACCATGTCGCTTATTAAATCAATTTCCGGCATACGCGGCACCATCGGCGGCCCCGCAGGCGATGGCCTTAGCCCCGAAGACATCGTCAAGTTCACGGCCGCTTACGCCACTTTCATCCGCCGGGAAGTTCCCGCCGGCATCCGTCCCGTCGTAGTCGTGGGCCGCGACGCCCGTATCTCCGGCCCGATGGTGGCCTCCATCGTAATCGGCACCCTTCAGGCCATGGGATGCGACGTCGTCAACATCGGCCTCGCCTCGACCCCGACAACCGAACTCGCCGTCACCGGCGAGCGCGCCGCCGGCGGCCTCATCCTCACGGCCTCCCACAATCCCATACAGTGGAACGCCCTCAAGCTCCTCAACTCGCGCGGCGAGTTCCTCAACGACGCCGAAGGCAAGGAAGTGCTCCGCATCGCCGCCGAAGGCGCGTACACCTTCGCACCCGTCCATGAGCTCGGCACAGTCAGCGTAAACACCACCTACAACCGCCGGCACATCGACGCTGTACTCGCCCTTCCGCTCGTCGACCGCGAGGCCATCGCCAAGGCCGACTTCACCGTGGCCGTCGACGCCGTCAACTCCGTGGGCGGCATAGTCATCCCCGAACTCCTCCGCGCCCTCGGCGTCCGCAACATTATCGAGCTCAACTGCGAGGCCAACGGCCGCTTCGCCCACACCCCCGAGCCCATCCCCGAAAACCTCACCGGCATCTCCGGACTCATGGCCGGCTCCAAAGCCGACCTCGGCATCGTGGTAGACCCTGACGTCGACCGCCTCGCGCTCGTGATGGAGGACGGCCGGATGTTCGGCGAAGAGTACACTCTCGTGGCCGTGGCCGACTACGTGCTGAGCCACACCCCCGGCAACACCGTCAGCAACCTCAGTTCCTCCCGCGCTCTCCGCGACGTCACGGCCGCCCACGGAGGCTCCTACTCAGCCGCAGCCGTCGGCGAGGTCAACGTCACCACCGAGATGAAACGCACCGGCGCCGTCATCGGCGGCGAAGGAAACGGCGGTGTCATCTACCCCGAACTCCACTACGGACGCGACGCGCTCGTCGGCGTGGCCCTCTTCCTCACCCTCCTCGCCAAGAAAGGCAAGAAAGTGAGCGAGCTCCGCAAGGAATATCCCGCCTACGAAATCTATAAGACCAAAATCCAGCTCTCGCCCGAGCTCGACGTCGACGCTATTCTCGCCGCTATGAAAAAGCGCTTCGCCTCCGAGAAAATCACGGACATCGACGGCGTGAAAATCGACTTCGCCGACTCCTGGGTGCACCTCCGCAAGAGCAACACCGAGCCCATCATCCGCATCTACGCCGAGGCACACACCGCCGACGAGGCCAAAGCCCTCGCCGACCGCATCCGCGCAATCATCGCCGACCAGGCGTGACATACCCCTACCCTACGGGAAAATGCGCCGCTTCATACACGGCGCATTTTTTATCTTCTTTTCCGGCGGTTTTTCTTGTGGCGGACGACGTGGATTATGGCTATAATCACCATCAGGGAGCCGATTTTGCCATGGAGTCCGCCAATATGCGAGTGAGCGTTTCCGGCAATCCATACCGCCGTCGCAGCCAGGCCGCTGACCACGGTCAGCAGAAACACCCACCACAATACCCGTGTGAGGCCATTGCGGTTCTTCCGGAAGCGGACGAACCAATTGGAGAAACGGTAATGAAGGAAAATGTGGTAGACGGACAGAGCCATCAGAACCACGCCGAGGCCGATGTGAAGCCACACAGTCCATTCATGGTTTCCGGAGCTTGCCTCCAGCTGTATTCCGGAGACTAAAATAAGGATTAGTGTCAGTCCGGGACTTCTGTCGCAGATCTTGAGTTTTGTTGCAGTGTTCATACTCCAATCATTTAAGTTTCACACCGCAAAGTTAAACCGAAACGTCCTTGCCGAGAATTGACACCGCAAGGAAGGACTTGCACTATTTAAGGTTTTTCCGATATTCCATGGGGGATTTCCCTGTCACTTTCTTGAAAAGCCTTGAGAAATAGGCATAGTCCATGTATCCCAAAGAGAAAGCTATTTCCTTGGAAGACGAAGCGGTATAACTCATCTGACGCATGGCCTGGACCATCACGCGACGGCGGATATAGTCGCCGGCGCTGAGCCCTGTGGCGCCCTTGACGGCCTCGTTGAGATACACCTCGGATATGTTAAGCATCGATGCGTATTCCGAGGGCCTCTTTTCCTCCGTCATGTGCCGGTCCAGCAAGCGTTTGAGTCTCAGCGTTATCTCGCGACAGCGCCCGGAGGCACATCCGGCTGAGCATTCCAGCGACAAAAGCACGAGCCTCACCACCGCCGACACAAGAGCCGTCGCCAGTCTGCGATCACCGCCATTCCTTTCAAGCATCGAGCACAAGGCATCAAAATCCTTCACTGCATTTTCCGGAAGAGCTAAAGAACACGGCGAAATCGAATATTCCTCGAGAGTCCTTGCCTCCGCATCGCGAAGGCCCTCCGGCGAGAAAGCGAGCATCCACCCTCCACCGTCGCCCGACGGCTTACTGTGTACCTGCCAGGGCGAAAGTATCAGAATTTCTCCGGCCCGAAGCTCTTTTTTAGCAAAATCCACATTCACTGACGCTTTTCCTGCCGTCATAAGCGCGAGGATAAAATAGTCGTCCCTGTGCGCGTAATCCTTCATCGGGACATTCACATGCGCCCCGAAACGCTTCACGAACATACCGCTATCCGAAATGTCGCGCATCATCGAAAAAGGAATCTCAGTCGGCTTCATTCCACTCTCTTTTCAGATTTGCAAAGATAGGTAATTTATCCGGAACATTTCCAAATTTTTATAGGAGTCTAATATCGGGGGCAGATGCCGGGGTGGGAAAGGCGGTGGGAGAGTTTGTGGCGCTTCCCGGACGGCTCGGACTTCCCGGGCATTTTTGCCAACACGGGTCTGACGGATGCGCCGCAGGGCGACTGTGCCCGATTTTCAAACATATATGCATCCTTATTTTCTACCGATTCATTGCTTTCTTCGGCTATTATTGCGTCTATGAAGGGGGCGGTGCCTTTGGGGAGGTGTTCGGCGGTGGGACTGGTGTTCTTTTTGATGCGTTTGCGGGCTGTTGCGCCGAGGAGGAGGGATATGCCGAGGCGCCGGCTCATTTCGCGGAGCTTGAGAATGAAGAAGCGTGCGCCACCGGATTTGCCGCGCCATTCGCAGAGGTGAAAGAGGGAGTCGAGGACGCAGACACGGGCGCCTGAGGCACTGATGGTCTGAGCAATTTTACTAAGGAAGCCATCAATGTCCTTAGGGTCGAGGTCGGCGAGGCCGATGTTTACGCGAAGGAGCTTTCGGGGTGCGCGTGCGGCAGCGGCGAAGTTGCGGCACGAGCCCTGAAGGTCGAAGAACAGGACGCTCCGGGTTTCGGCGACGGTTTCGGCCACATGGAGGGCCTTCCGGGCTGCGTCGGCGGCATTTGCACCAAGCACGCAGGCAAATTCGCCTTCATGCCAGCAGTCGGAGTAGATTTTAGGGCGGTCAGCAGCCTTGGCGGCGAGTTCAAGCCATGCCGCGGAGTCGAGAATTTGGAAGGGAGTGTTCATAGAACCGGATTTTTGAGATAAAAGTTAGTGATGCAAAATTACATCAAAAATCCAGGGTTCCGACGGGAATATGGCAAATCCTGCCGTTTAGGACTTTTTAAGGGAGAAGATACCGGGAGGGAAATGACTGAAAGACAATGGAAGGGGCTTCTTTGCGAGGATGCCACAAAACCGCCCTCCGGACACTAAGGACCGGAGGGCGAAGAGGTAACGAGGACTCAGTCGTCGTAGCGCAGGAAGTTGCCCTGGGCGTCGAAGCGGGCTTCGATGCCGTTGGAGAGAGTGGCTTCGTAGCCGCCGCGGGTTCCTTTTTTCTCAAGGCCCACGATGCGGGTGTCCTTATGGTTTTTCTTTACATATTCCGCCATAGCCTTGGGAACGAGAGAGGAAGGCACGCTCTTGTCGACCGAAGTCTCCACTTCCTTCCAGTTGCCGCTGCGGTCAAAGGACACTTCCGTACCGTCCGAGAGAATGGCTTCGTACTCGCTTACACGTCCGAAGTCCGTATCGACCTTGACAAGCGTCACGCCGGCCTTGAAATTCTTCTTGATCATTGCCTTGGCGGGAGCGGGGAGCATCGAATCGTCGTGATAGACCTTGTCGGCCGCGCTTACGGCAGCCGTGCCCGCGAGGAGCACTACAAGCGCCATTATGATTTTTCTGAGTTTCATCGTAGCTGTATATTTTGAATGTTAACTATTTATGTTCATAACACAAAAACCGTGCCATTAGTTCGATGCCTGACGTTTCTTTGAGACGATGCTGGTGATATAGACCGTGAATATGGGGAACATCATCATCCCGAGGGCCGCGAGCACCACGGCCAGAATACGCCCCTCCGGTGTTACAGGGGTTATGTTTGACCCGACTGTCGTCACATCCATCGACGCCCACCACAATGCGTCGGTATAATCCTTCACTTCCGGATTCGCACCCTGTTCGAGCATATAGAAGACGAGCGAGGAAAAATAGACCGTCGCGATGAGGAGAATAACGTAGGTGGCGAAGAGGCCGGCGGCCCGGTTGCTGGTAATCCATCCAACGACCATCGCAAGAGCATAGCCCCCGCGCACCAGAGGGATATATTGCAGGAGATATGCCGTCTTCGGGGAAAAGAAGACGAGTCCCATGCGGTGGATAATCCAGAGATAGGGGATAGACACCAGAAGGAAGAAAAAGTGCGTCAGGAAGTAATGCCATTTCCGGTCGGCCATGAACAGCTCGACGAAGAAGTCCAGCAGAAACACGCAACAGATGACAAGCTGAGTCTTCAGGAACCGCGGCTGGTCGTAATATTCGATGCCGTGTCCCCCGAAAGAATCGAGCGAGATGCTCACGAGCAGAAAGACCGAGAGCAAGAGCACGAAAACGTGCAGTGTATTGAGAATCCGTTTCTTAGTCATTTCCGTCAGCTTGGGGGTGTGTCCGCGCCCGGACACGACGCGGCGACTCCGTCCGCGTCCTTTTGCGCGGGATTGGAAATATATCGTTCATAATAGGTCATGATCATGGCGGTGACAGGCAAGGCGATAATCATTCCGATTATTCCGAGCAGAGAGCCCCACACCGAGAGCGATAGGAGAATCATCGCGGGATTCAGCCCCATCTCGCGGCCCATGACATGGGGAGTGATGATATAGTCGCATACCGACTGGCTTATCGCATAGACCAGCAGACACTTACCCATCTCCGGCAGGAAACCTACGGCACCGCCCAACGAATAGATGACGCACACGACGGCGACGGGAATAAGCGTGACGTACTGGAAATAAGGTATCATATAGAGGATTCCGACGAGAATTCCCATCGGAATGGCAAGCGGCAGCCCGACGATTGAAAAACCGGTGCAATAGAGCACTGTGGCGCACAGCGCGACCACTCCCTGCCCGCGGAAGTAGCTGTTCATGCTTCCCTGCACCTCGCGCACGACGCTCCAGCCGCGGTCGCGGTACTTCTGCGGAAATATCAGCTTGAAACCGCGCACCATCTGCGGATAGTCGATCAGCAGGAATATTATGTAAATGAAGGTCAGGAGCCATTCGAGGAGGTGCATCAGCGTCTCGAGCGACTCTTCAAGAATGGACGAGCCTTTCGAGAGGAGAGCGGTGAGCCTCGCTCCCGAGAGCATTTCCTTCAGGGTGTCGGGATTGAAATAATTCTCCACGAAGTCCAGCACAAAGCGGTAGCCTTCCGGAATCTCGCGCTTGCCGGAACCAAGGTCATGGATAATGCCTCCGAGCATGTCGATATCCTTGACCACAGAGGGGACAAAAAGATAAACAGCACCGGCAATCACGGCCGAGACTTCGAGAAGCGAGAGAACCGCGCCGACAGCACGCCCGGAGACACGGGTCCAGCGCATGTTCCATCGGACGAGCGGCTCCATGAGATAGGCCACGAAGCATGCCACGACAAAAGGCAGCAGCACATTGCTCAGATAGTTCATCAGACAGACCATCATCACGACGAAAGCAATCGTGATAATCAGCCGCATGATGCGGTCGGTGGTCCAGTACTGCGACAATCGTTCTTTAGCCATAAGGATGAATTGAAACGTTTAGATACTAACGTTTCCGGACATCCTATGGTTCAATTCAGACCGGCGAGCAAATCGGCGACGACGAAGGTGCTTCCGCCCACGAATACGGTCGCCCCTACCGGAGCGGCCTCCAGAGCGGCCCTGTAAGCCTCGACAACGGACCCGGGGCCCTTGAATACTCGACCGACTGGCAGTCCGGCCCCGCGGGCCGTCTCCGCCGTCGACTCTGCGGCGCGCGCGCGGGGAATGGACGGCTCCACAATATAATAATGCGCTCCGCGGGGCATCTCGCCCATAATCGCCGACACATCCTTGTCGTTCACGAATCCGATTACCATATACAGCGGTCCTGAGTCCGCTACCCTTTTCAGCCGCGGACCGAGCCAGCGCCAGCCGCCGATGTTATGGCCTGTGTCGCACACTGCCGTTACCCCCTCGGGAGCGGGGAGCCTCATCCATCGGCCTGCAAGTCCCGTCAGGCCGCACACGTGGGCGAATCCCCGGCGTACAGCCTCGGCATCCACCCCGGGCAGACTCGGGGAAAGCGCCTTCAGAGCGCACAGCACCGTCGCCGCATTCTCCGTCTGACAGTCTCCCGTAAGCTCGCCCCGGAGGTCTCCGAAAGCTGTCCCGCGATAGACAATGCACTCGCCGGAAGGTTCGGCGACCGAAAACGCCCCGCTCTCCGACGCATATGTCAGCGACGAGACGCCTTTTTTCCGGGCTTCGCTGTCGAAAACAGCCCGGACTTCCACCGGGCCGGGATTGCCGACCACTGCGGGGACTCCAGAGGCGAATATGCCGGCTTTCTCGAAGGCTATCTCAGGCTCGGTATGGCCAAGAAGAGCCGTATGGTCGAGGGAAATGTTCGTGACGACTGTGAGCAGTTTGTCCGTGAGAATGTTCGTCGAGTCGAGGCGGCCTCCGAGACCTACCTCCACTACGGCTACGTCCACCTTCTCCCTGGCGAAGTGCTCGAAAGCCATTATCGTCGTGAACTCAAAAAAAGAAGGAGTCAGCCTCTGCGAGAGAGGCGACTCCAGAAAACGGTCAACGAAATCCACGACACTCTCCTCGGAGACGGGGCGCCCGTTCACGCGTATGCGCTCGCGGAAATCGACAAGGTGAGGCGAGGTATAGAGCCCCACCCTGTAGCCGGCACTCTGGAGCACGGCCGCCAGAGTGTGGGCCGTGCTCCCTTTGCCGTTTGTGCCCCCCACATGTATAGCGGGGAATGCGGTGTGCGGATTGCCGAAGACTTCCGAGAGGGCGAGCGTGGCCTGAAGACCGGGCTTGTAGGCATCGGCTCCCGTCCGGGAGAACATGGCCAGCTTGCCGAAGAGAAAATCGAGTGTCTCGGCGTAGTTCATTACTTCTTGAGGATTTTCGAGGTCTTGCCGCCCTCGCGGACGATGTAGACGCCGGCGGGAACGGCTCCGGATTTCCAGACGGCGGCGTTCACGCGGCAACCGGAAAGATTGTATACCTCTGTCGATGTCTCCGCGGGAGCAAGGACGTCGACACATCCGACACCCGTGGTGGCATCGGCGGCAACAAGGTCGAGAGCGCCGAACTTCATGAAGAACGCGAGCCTCATCTCGTGGGGCAGACGGACTGTGCCCACGCTCCAGGACGTGTCACCGAGAGGCTCTGACCATGCAAGCTCGAGGGCGTCGCCAAGCTCGAAACCGCCGCTGACAAGCGGGGTAGCGGGAAGGACCTGAATGAAGGACCCGGCAGCCGCCTTATCGGTAAACATGCCGCGCACCATCACATTTCCGCTGAGCACCGGCGATACAAGATAGTAGTACTGGTGGTAAAGCTCGGAGCTCGGGGCCCAGTTGACGTGGTTCCAGGCGATGCCCTCGCCGTTACCGAACTTGAATCCGGAGAAACGGTAAACCGCAGGGAAGGCTGAATAGTCCGTAGTCATATCGCTGACTTCCGCCTCGTTATCGGCGAGCACCTCGACGGCATAAGGCGTCCATCCCGCGGGAAGTTCCTCGGCGTAGTTCATGCCGCCGTCGAAGAGCTGGCGGAATGCCGTGGGAACCTCGAGGCCGGCGCCGCGGAGGGCTACCTCGAACTTGCCTGCGTCGCCGAGATTGATGTGGAGCACAGCATCCTCACCTGCCGAAGTGGCTTTCGGGGCAAAGGTCACGGGAATCTCGACATCCGTTTCAGGCTCGAGCCCCGTGATTTCCGTCATCGTGGTCGAGAAGGCGTCGGAACCCGTCACGGAGACAGTACCCGAGACAGCCGCCGAACCGATGCTCGACACCTTCACGGAAAGCTCGGAAGAGTCGTCGGTGAAAGTCAGGGGGAAGGTGAGTACCTTGACGTTTACGCTCGCACGGGCGCCGAGAGCCTCGGAAGTGGCCTTGACTGTGAGTTTCGGAAGGAAGTTGGCAAGACGTATGTCATTGCCCTTGATGATGGCAGTATAGCTCGTGGCGGGCTGCCATACGCCAAACCACTGGATATTGGGGCTCGTTCCGGCCTTGGCGTTGGAGATGTCGACAAGGAGGTTGCCGCCCTTGTAGGCGTAAGGAGTGGTGAAGGATACGGTCCACTCGGTGGCGTCGGCGGCGAGACTTACAGCGGCCGAGGAAACCTTTGTCAGTGTGGCGGACACATATTCCTTGTTCTCCGCATCGTAGGTGGCCTGTTCGACCTCTGCGAGGGAAACCACGATTTCCTCGTTGGTCCATTCCTTCGACATCGACTTGACGTAGAAAGTGAACGACAGAAGATTGTTGTCCTTGAGGGACTTGAGCATGTCTGCGGGATAGATGACCTGAGAGTGGTTCGGACGATCCATCCACTGCCCGTAGACGGGCACGCTGTTGAAGCCTGTGCCTTCGCAGACGGTGAGACTGACATCCTCGGCAAAGGAGGAAAGCGCCGTTGCGCAAAGCAACAGAAGGGGGGTAGAGATTTTTTTCATTCGGATTAGAAATTATTTGCTATCTGGACACAAAAATAAGCATAATTTCCGGTGGAAACACAATAGGACAAACGCGAAATACGCGAATTAACAATTATTCAGAAACTCCCGTTTCCGGAATCCCACGAATCACTGCTGAAATCGCCCCGCTCTCATATCCTCTCGAGGCCGCCATGCGGAAGAGCTTCGTCCGGCCTTCGTATGTCGCGGCCTCCTCTCCCAGAACCCTCGCACGGGCTCGTATCAGCCCTTCGAGAATACGGGTGTATTCCTCCGGGTCTATTTCTTCCATTGCCGAAGCGATAATCGGCTTGGAAATACCCTTGAGAGCAAGGGCGTATGCGATTTTACGACGTCCCCAGCGCTGAAAGCGGTATTTGTCCCGGACAAAAGCCGAGGCGTAGCGGGCATTGTCGATAAACTTTCTTCGTTTCAGAGACTCGAGGACATCCGCGGATTCCTGAGAGGAGAGCCCCCACCCCCTCATCTTATCAAGGGCCTCGCGCTCGCAGACCTCGCTCTTGGCGCACCGCGTCTCCAGACGCAGAAGAGCCTTCTCGGGACTCAGCGGTCTATTGTTTCCGGGCAAGGGCATAGCGGATATTTCCCTTATAGTCGCGCAGAATCTCAATCGAAGCGGCCTCGAAGCCTTCCTCTGAAAGAAGTCTCCGCATTGCCTCGCCCTGCGTGCTGTTGATTTCAAAAAACAGCATTCCTCCGGCCTTCAGGGCTCCGATGGCATAGGCCGAGATGGCCCTGTAGAACAACAGAGGGTCGTTCTCGGGCACGAAAAGAGCCATGCCCGGCTCCTTTTCGAGCACCCGCGCGTCCATGTCCCTTGCCTCGGAAGGGAGAACATAGGGCGGATTGCTCACGATGAAGTCGTAGCTCGCCGCGGGCAAGCCCTTGATGTGGAGAGCATCGCCCCGGAAAACGGTAACGGTCCCCGGCGCGAGAGTCTTTGCATTCTCTTCGGCCACTTCGAGAGCTTCGGGGCTCAGCTCGAGCGCGTCCATCCTGCAGAAGGGCAGCGTCCGCGCAAGGGCAACGGCAATGCATCCGCTCCCTGTGCAGACATCGAGTCCGCGGAGGTCGGAGCGGGCGCCCATGCGGTCCACAACGAGGTCCACCAGGCCTTCCGTCTCGGGCCGGGGGATAAGAACAGCGGGAGACACCTTGAAATCCAGTCCGTAGAAACGCGCGCGTCCTACGGCGTACTGAACGGGCTCGCCGGCAAGAATGCTTTTCGCCGCCGCGTCGAGCTTCCCTTCCGTGAACCCGAGGAGCGTCCGGTCGCCGTCGGTGAATAGCTTCCTGCGGTCGAAGCCCGCGAGGTCCTCCATAAGAATCCGCGCTGCGCCCTCTGCCTCCCCTGCCCCGAGGGCGGGAGCGAGGGAGGCCTTGAGCTCATTGTATTTTTCGCGTGCGGTCACTTGTCGTTCACGTGTTCGAAAATGAAGGCGTCGTCGTCATCGGCCGGAGCATATCCCGGGGCGTCGATGTCGTTGCCGTCGAATCCCACGGAGTCGTCGTCCACATCGGCATCGTCCCAGTCCATGTCGTCGCCCCAGGTCGAGGCATCGATTTTCCTGAGATCCTCGCCCTCTTCGTCAGCTTCTGTGTCTTCGGGCGACTGAGTGAAGATGAATTCATCTTCCTCGCGCACGCGGTGATGGCCGTCGAGGGGCCTGTGGGTGATTTCCGACGGTTCGATGCGGTTCTTGTCGTCGGTGATGGCCTTCCAGAGAAGGTCCTTGAGTTCGGGGATGCCTTCGCCTGTGACAGCAGAAATGAACACCGACGGAACACCCTGAGGAACGGTTTTCGCTATCTCTTCCTTCAGCTCCTCGTCGAGGAGGTCGGACTTTGAAACGGCCAGCACACGCTCCTTGTCCATGAGCTGGGGATTGAACTGCTCGAGCTCGCGGAGCAGGATGTTGTATTGCCCGGCGATGTCGTCGGCGTCGGCCGGCACCATGAACAGGAGCACCGCATTGCGCTCGATGTGGCGCAGGAATCTGAGCCCGAGCCCCTTTCCTTCGCTCGCGCCCTCGATGATGCCCGGGATGTCGGCCATGACAAAGGAACGGTTGTCGCGATAGCTCACGATGCCGAGCTGCGGCTCCATGGTGGTGAAAGGATAGTCGGCAATCTTGGGCTCGGCCGCTGAGATAGCCGAGAGCAAGGTGCTCTTGCCGGCATTGGGGAAACCTACGAGACCCACATCGGCGAGCATCTTCAGCTCGAGGATGATGGACTTCTCGATGGCCGGCTCGCCGGGCTGGGCGTAACGCGGAGTGCGGTTTGTCGAGGACTTGAAATGCCAGTTGCCGAGACCTCCGCGGCCGCCGCGGAGGAGCTTGATTTCCTGACCGTCATCCGTCACCTCGCAGAGGTATTCGCCCGTCTCGGCGTCGAAGACCACAGTCCCGCAGGGGACCTCGATTATCTGGTCCTCGCCGTCCTTTCCGAAGGAACGGCCGCCGGAGCCGCTCTGACCGTTGCCGGCGAAGATGTGGCGCTTGAATTTAAGGGGAAGGAGAGTCCACATGTTGCGGTTGCCCTTGAGAATGATATGCCCGCCCCGGCCTCCGTCGCCACCGTCAGGTCCGCCTTTGGGAACGTATTTCGCGCGATAGAAATGACGCGAGCCCGCGCCGCCCTTTCCCGAGCGGCACAATATCTTCACATAGTCGATAAAATTGCTGTCAGCCATAGTTGATGTGTCTTTTGTTAATTAAACGCCTCTCGCGCCGCAAGGTTCGGCGACCAGAGCCCATAGGCCTATCCGGTCTAAAAAAACCTACACTCTGCACTCTAACTTCTAAATTCCAAATTGCGGTAGTGTTTCATCAGCTCGCAAGCCTGACGGAAGTCGGTCGGGGAGCCGACGTCAATCCAGGTTCCCTTAATAACGTAATAGGTGACGCGGGCGCCTTGACTTATGGCCTCGGCGATTAGGTCCGGAGCGTCCTTACTTTCTCCCGGGCACACCTTACGGAGAATGTCATTTTTGAAGATGTATATTCCCGCGTTGGCGTAATGGGAGTAGGTCGGTTTCTCCTCCAGAGCCGTCACGCGCTCAGGGTCCTCCGGGTCGAAGGACAGGATGGCAAAGGGCACGCTCACCTGAAAAGGCACTACGGCAATTGTCACGTCCGCGCCGCTGTCGATGTGGCGCAGATACATATCCTCGTAAGAAATCGTTGTCAGCAGGTCGGAATTCATCACCACGGAGGCACCCTCCTTCTCAGCCACACCGGTAAGGGCCACGGCTCCTATGGTGCCGAGCGGCCGGTCCTCGCGGACACAGCGCACCTGCACTCCGGTATCGCCGAAAGGCTCCCGGAAATGTTCCTCGATCTGCTCGGCGAGGTAGCGCGTGCACACGCAAATATCATCAATTCCCGAAGCCGCCAGAGCCTCGATGTTGTAGTCGATAATTGCCTTCCCTTCGATTTTCAGCAGAGGTTTCGGGGTTGTGAGCGTCATGGGGCGCAGACGCTCGCCCTTGCCGCCGGCCATGAGAACGGCGCTGAGCGGGAGGCGCGTGGGCGTGGCTGTAAGGTCAATCAGGTTCAGGAGGCGACGGTCGGCGTCGAGCTCCGGCACAAGGCAGATATTGCGGCGCCGGCACTCCCTGAAGAGCTCAAGGCGCTCGCGCGTCGTCATCCCCGGAGTGACGCAACGGAACTTCGGCTGACACGCCTCGGCGGCCCGGGAATCAAGAGAGAGCCCGCGGAGCAGCGCGCGGCGCAGGTCGCCGTCTGTCAGTGTTCCGACCACTCGGTCCTCGCCGTCGAGCACGAAAAGAGTCATATGCTCGCGGTCGTAGAGTCCGTTGAGGGCCTCAAGCGCCTCGAAGAGACTTGCATCGCTGTGGATGGTGTTGTGTCTGCTCATTTCTTTTCGTCATTGATACGTGACTCCGCTATGGCCCAGTCAGCCGGAGTGTCGAGATCAAGGCTCCGCGAGCGGGGCATCTCGAACGGAATTCTGCGGGGAAATGCCCCGAGGGGCATCTGCCGGATGGACTCCGGGCGGATTACGTAGACAGCCCCGTTGTATTCCCAGACCTTGGGGGCTTCCTGACGCCGGGTTATCAGTCCGGAACCCTTGCACACATGGAGAGTGCCGTCCTGAGAGGTTTCGAAAAGGTTGTAGTATGGATTCGCTCCGCTTTCGCACACGCTTACCACCATGTCAGTGCTCTCGGGGTCGTAGAGGGCCTGCGCACCGAGAATATCCCCGACAGCCCGGAAGGGGCTTGTCGGCTGGAGAAGTACTACCGCGTCGTATTCCAGGCCGATGGCGTCGGCCTTGTCCATAACGTCGAGAATCACCTCACGCGAACCAACGGTATCACCGGCAAGGCTCTCCGGGCGCATATACCAGACGTCCAGGCCGCACGCACGTCCGACGGAGGCAATCTCTTCGTCCTCCGTGCTCAGGACCACGCGACGGCGGTCGGCGTCCGGTCCGAGTGCCTCAAAGGCACCACGGGCGGCATAGTCCAGCAGCGGGCGTCCGCCGAGGGGCTTGATGTTCTTGCGGGGGATGCCTTTGCTTCCCCCTCTCGCGGGAATGATGTAGAGTGGTTTTTCAACGCTCATAAGTCATGGAACTTTTTGGGTTCGACAGGCAGGCTGTTCAGGAATCCGACAACGGATTCAAGCTGTCTGGAAAGAGTATTTTCCTGGAAATATGGATTTTTAGACTGTTTTGCACGAGACGCTTCTTCGGGCGAGAGAGCCCATCGGATTGCGTCGGCAATTTCCCGGCGCGAGTCGCCGCAGTGAATCACGGAGTCGGCGGCTATTCGTCCCCGCTGTCGCATGCCTATGTCCACCGTGGGGATTCCGAAAGAAGGAACCTCGACAATGCCGCTCGAGGAATTGCCTATGCACACATCAGCGTAACGGAGCAAAGACAGATAGCGGCGCATTCCGAGCGACCTGACGGCCAGAGCATTGGGCCGCGCGGCAGAGAAAGCCTTTATTTCCTCGATGATACCTTCAGACTCGGCGTCGTTGTTCGGATAGGTGATGACGCATGTGAGTTCCGGAAAGTCGCCGAGAGCGTCGAGCAGTTCGCGTACACGCTCGCGGGGAGAGGCGTCGGAATCGAGGGTGGCCGGATGATAGGTTATTACCGCGACAGGGCCCTCGGTCAGCCTGAGGCCGAGGAAGGCCTCGAGCTCCTCCACCGGAAGAGGGGGGACATTCAAGGCGTTCCACACTCCTATAGCTCCCGTGTTCACTACCCTTTCCGGGACCTCGCCAAGCTGAATCACGCGGCGCCGGTAAGGCTCCGTAGCCGTGAGATGAAGCGTAGAGAGTTTCGTGACGGCGTGGCGAATCGAGTCGTCCACGGCTCCCTCGGAGATTTCTCCGCCGGCGATGTGGATTATGGGAATATTCATGAGCGCCGCGGCGGAAGCGACGCCGAGAATTTCATACCTGTCGCCGAGGATGACGACAGCGTCGGGGCGCAGCTCCCCGAAGGCGTCGGCCATCGCCGAGGTGCATTTCGCAAGGGCCCGGACGCGCGAGGCCGGGTCGGTTCCCTCCGTGCGCATATCGGCGCACAGAGGCTCGAAACCGTCGGCGCGGATTTCGTCGACGGTCATACCGTACTCCGGAAGCAGATGCATGTTTGTCGCGACAATCCGGACCTCGATATCGAAGCCGCCGTCGCGCAATGCCCGGGCCAAGGGCGAAAGCAGACCCCAGTCGGCCCTCGTGCTTGACACGAATACGAGTTTCTTCATGCCTCAGCGTCAGAAAATCGGGAAGGAGGAGGGAGAGTAGACGTACTTTTCCTCAAACTGCTCGTCCGACATGGTGAGCATCATGATGCCCTGAATGAGCGTCACGAGACCCCAGAGTCCGCAGGTGCACAGACTCAGAAGGATGGTCAGGAGACCTCCGGCGGTCTTGCCGATGATGAAGTACTGAACGCCGAGGGTTCCGATGACAATCGCGCAGATGCCGGCGGCAATGCGCTTGGAGTCGACGGGGGTCTCGGGGCGCCCGGTGGCGCGTCCGTTGAGTGCCTGCATGAGTTCAGGGAAGTTATAGAGCGGCTTCCAGTTGGCGCCGTCGGTGCTGATGGGCGTATTGTCGTTTACTGGATAGGCGAGAACCTGATGCACGGTCATCGGGCCGACGGCCCGGCCGTTATAGCTGACATAATAGAGCATATTGTCCGGTTTTATCGTTTATAAAGTGCAAAAATAAGGAAAAATATCCGATTTCGCCTCCATTGCCGGAAAAAATTTACAAGAGTCCGAACAAACATCTCTCTGCTACGTTTACAATATCAAAGAGAAGGCACTCTCAGACTTCCTTAAGAAGTCAAACCACCATTTAGACTGACCTTCTCCGCCCCCGGGCTCAACCGCCTGTGGGGCTCTTTTTTTGCTGTCCGGCAAAATAGCTAAAATAGCGGCCCTTGAGCGAAAACATCGCTCAAGGGCCGCAAATTCAATTTACGCTTCTTATTTCTTCAGCGGATGGTAGTCCCTGGAATAGCGGCGCATCTGGTCGACATACTCCTCGCCGTAAACAATTCTCACGTCGGTGATGTTGCCGTCCTTGTCCTTGACGAGTTCGTAGCGGGGATTTACAAATCCCTTGTATGGCGCGATATTGAGCTTGGCGTAGCGGTCGAGCACTTCCTTGTGGAGAGTCGGGTCGACCTTGACCGCGTACTTCTCGACGAGGTCGCGGCCGGCGGCGTAGTCGCCCATGGAGCGGATGCGCTGGATTTCGGCGAGAAGCTCGCCGAAGAGACCGCGGAGCGCCTGGTAGTCGTTGATTTTCACGAAGGTCTTGCCGTCGCGCTTCACGAGCTCGATTACGTTTGCGTCCCTGCCGTGCTCGTATGCCCATTCGGCGATGAGCTTGCGGTTGCGCATATGGGCCTCCTCCACGTCCTTGCCGGGTTCGATGCGCATCAGCTGAGTCATGAGGCCGTTGAGGATATACTTGTAGTACTCGGCCTTGTAAGCCTCCGGATTGTCGAGGAGTCCGATTTCAATGAGCTTCGGGTCGGCGAGGTAATAGAGCGCGAAGAGGTCGGCGCGCGTCTCTTCGAGAGTGGAGCCGTGAGCCTTCAGGGCGTCGGGGTCGACACCCGGAAGAAGCTTGCCGGAGCCGTGGCCGAGGCATTCGTGGAGGTCGGTGTGGAGATTGTCGGTGATGAAGAGATAGTCGTCGAGGAGCTTCGAGGTCTCTTCGTCGATTACGAATTCCTCATTGAAGCCGTTGCCGTGGGCGGCCTCGTCGTAGGCCTGGGTGATGTTCTCCAAAGTCACGCTCTTCGACCCGTGGGCGGCACGGATCCAGTTGGCGTTGGGGAGATTGATGCCGATGGGCGTGGCGGGATATGAGTCGCCGGCGAGAATGGCCGCGGTGATGACCTTGGCCGACACACCCTTAACCTTCTCCTTCTTGAAGCGGGCATCGACGGGGGAATGGTCCTCGAACCACTGGGCATTGGCCGAGAGCACCTCGGTGCGGCGGCTTGCGGGGATGTTCTTGAAGTTGACGATGGATTCCCATGAGCCTGTCATGCCGAGGGGGTCGTTGTAGCTCTCGATGAAACCGTTGATGAAATCGACCTGCGAGGCCGTGTCCTCGGCCCACTTGATGGAATACTCGTCGAAGGTCTTCAGCGAGCCGTTCTTATAGAACTCGATGAGGGATGCGATAATCTCCTTCTGAGCCTCGTTTTCGGCGTAGGGCATAGCCTTTGTGAGGTTGTCGACAATATGTTCGATAGCCTCCGTGTAAAGTCCTCCGAGCTTATAAGGCACTTCCACGACCTTGCCGTCGGCGCCCTTTTCGACGCGGGTGTTGAGGCCGTAGGATACGGGCGTCTCGTCCTTGGGATCCTTGAGGGCGGCGAAGTAGTCCTCGACCTCCTTCTGTGTGAGACCCGGGCCGTACATGTTCACGGCCGAAGTGGCGATAAGGTCCTCGCCCTCTGCCTGATTGACCTTCTTGGGTGCTATGGAGGGATTGAAAATCACCTCGACGAGCTCGGAGGCCTGAGCCGGAGCTTCCGGGAGCGCGGCAATCTGTTCCTCGAGGAACCCGCGGGAGAAGGCTGGAGTGAACTTGTCGTTGGAATAGTGGTGATGGATGCCGTTTGCGAACCATACCTGTTTCAGGTAGGTCTCGAAAGCCTTGAAGTCGGCGTTTTCGCGGTCTCCTGAGTAATTGGCATAAACAGCCTCCAGAAGGTCGCGGATGGCGAGATTGTCCTTGTAGTTCTGGTCCCAGAGGATGTCGCGGCCCCAGAGGGCGGCTTCCTGAAGATAGTAGACGAGGATTTTCTGATTGAGGCTCAGGCTGTCGAAGTCCGGAACCTGATAGCGGAGCACCTCGATGTCGGCGAAGCGGTCGGCCGTGTAGTCGAACTCGCTGTCCGTGTCCTGGGGTGCCTGTCTGGAGCATGATGCGGCAAAGAGGGTTGCAGCCATGGCAAGTGCGGTGAGAGGTTTGTTCATATATCGTTGTCTGATTGGTTATTCCACGTAGAGTACGAGCCCCTTGAGGTATTCCCCCTCGGGGTGGTAGATGTTCACGGGGTGGTCGGACGGCTGAGTGAGCTGGTGGAGTATGCGCACGCGCCGTCCGCTCTGCGCCGCGGCCGAGAAGACCGCAAGGCGGAACTGCTCCTTGGTCACGGCCTGCGAGCAGGAGAAGGTGAACAGAATGCCTCCGGGAGCGATTTTCTCGAAAGCCCTGGCATTGATGCGCTGATAGCCGCGCAGGGCGTTGCGGAGGGCGCTCCGATGCTTGGCAAAGGCGGGAGGGTCGAGGACGATGAGGTCGTAGGCGTCCTTTTCCATCGTGTCGAGGAACTTGAAGGCATCCTCTGCGAAGGAGCGGTGACGGCCCTCGGCTCCGGGACCGAAATTAAGCGCCACGTTGGCATCTGTCAGCGAGACAGCCTTGGCCGACGAGTCGACGGAGTCGACGCTAAGGGCGCCTCCGGCGAGGGAATATACGGAGAAACCGCCCGTGTAGCAGAACATGTTCAGGACCTTGCGTCCGGCGCTGTAGTGACGCAGGAGACTCCGGTTGTCGCGCTGGTCGACGAAGAAGCCTGTTTTCTGCCCGCGCAGCCAGTCGATGCGGAAACGCAGACCGTTTTCCAGAGCCTCGTCGCCGAGATATTCGCCGATGATGTAGGCATTCTGAGGGTCGAGATGCGCCTTGTAGGGCAGCGTGGTCTCCGATTTATAGTACACGCTTCTGATTCCCGCTCCGGGGAGCTCCGCAAGCGCGCGGGCTATCGCCTCACGGGCGAAGTGCATGCCCGGCGAATGAGCCTGAAGCACTGCCGTCGGGCCATAGACATCGACGACAAGGCCGGGAAGGAAATCACCCTCGCCGTGTACAAGGCGGAAAGCCGTATTGTCCTCCCTCATCAGGCCAAGCGCCTGACGCAGAGCGAAGGCCTCGCGGAGGCGACGGCGGTAGAAATCTTCATCGACAGCCTCGGAGGGGTCGAAAGAGAGCATCCGCACGGCAATGGAGCCTATCTGGAAATGGCCCGTGCCAATCTCGCGGCCATCGGAGGCCACGACGCGCACAAGGTCGCCCTCCTCTATGCCGGAATTCTCGTCGGGCATCTGTACAAGGGCCCCCGAGAACACCCAGGGATGGAAGCGGTCGAGGGATTCCTCCTTGCCGCGGCGGAGTTTCAGTATCGGTAGTGTCATATTTTATTTCAGGAGATAACGGTAGAGGTCATTGCCGTTGGCATAGACCAGAAGGAGCAGGAGGAAAGCGAAACCGACAGTGTTGGCCACTTCGAGGAAACGGTCGGAGGGCTTTCGGCGTGTCGCCATCTCGACCAGGAGAAATAGCGTGTGTCCGCCGTCAAGGCCGGGAATCGGAATGATGTTCATAAAGGCGAGGATTATCGACAAGAAAGCTGTAATCTGCCAGAATCCGTACCAGTTCCATGATGTGGGGAAGAGATCGCCGAGCGTGCCGAAGCCGCCGAGACTCTGAGCGCCCTCCTTGGAGAAGAGCAGCTTCAGCGAGGAGACATAGGTGGAGAGCTGGTTTGTGCCAATCTCCCAGCCGCGGGGAATGGCGCCCCAGAGGCTGTAGCTTACAGTCTCGCGGTCGAAAATCTCGAGGGGCGAAAGCATCTGTATGCCAATGCGCCCGGCGTCGCTGACCTCGACCGTCATCACGCTCTCGGAGCCGTCGGCGTGACGCACGAGCATCTCTGCGGTGCCCCCCTTGGCCTTCTGAAGCGCAGGCATGAACTCGGTTATGGCCGGAGTCGTGTCCGTTCCGACTTTGAGGATGCGGTCGCAGGCCAAGAGTCCCGCACGCTCGGCGTTTTCGCCGGGGGCGAGCTTGGCCACTACCACCGGAACACGCATTATCATCGGCATGTAGTCCTTGCCTTTTGTTGCCATCTGCTTCACAAGAGCGTCGGAAACGACGATTTCAGCCTCTCCTCCGTCGCGAATCACACCTACACGGGTTCCGGGCTGAATCATGTCCCAGGCCACGGAATAGTCCTTGGCGTCGAGAGGCTTGCCGTTGATGCTCATCAGCCTGTCGCCGGTGCGGAAACCCGCGGCCTGCATCTCGGCGCTGAAATCCATGCCCTCCTCCATGTTCTGGAATGGAATGACGTTGTCGCCCCAGTGGAAGGCGATGCCGATATAGATGATTATAGCGAGAACGAAATTCATCACCACGCCGGCCACCATCACCATGAGGCGCTGCCATGCGGGCTTCGAGCGGAATTCCCAGCTCTGCGGCTCGCTCTCGAGCTGAGAGGCGTCCTTGGTCTCGTCAATCATACCCGCTATGTCGCAGTAACCTCCGAGAGGGAGCCATCCGAGGCCGTATATGGTGTCGCGCCATGTCGGCTTCCCGTCGGCGCGGGGCTGACGGGGCTTGCCGACCCTCCAGGTCTTCAGGGCCTTGTCGGGACCGCCGCCCTTAGTGTTGTGCGGGAAGAGCTCCAGAGTGCCCTTCATAGGGTTCCATTTAAGGATGGAGAACCATGGATTGAAAAAGAGATAGAAGCGGTTTACCTTAACCCCGAAAATGCGGGCGAAAGTATAGTGACCGAGCTCGTGAATTGTCACGAGTATTACAAGGGCGAGCACAAGTTGTGCGGCTTTGATAAGAATATCCATTAATTGAGTCTGATTTTCGAAACAAATTCCTCGGCAATACGGCGGCTCTCGGCGTTGCTGGCCACGTAGTCGTCAAAGCGGGGGGACGCCACGAATGTGGCGTGTTCAAGGGCGTGTGCGATTGTGCGGTAGATGTCGCCGAAGGCAATCCCGCCACGCAGAAATGCGGCCACGGCCACTTCGTTTGCGCCGTTTACAGTGCATGCCGAGGTGCCCATCCGCTCAAGACAATACCGCGCGAAGCCCAGACAGGGGAATTTACCCTCGTCCGGCGCCTCGAAGGTGAGAGTACTGATTTTTTCAAGTGTCAGAGGCTCGGACACTCCTGCGAGGCGCGAGCTCCGCCCGAGGGCATATGCTATCGGAAGACGCATATCGGGCACGCCGAGCTGCGCCTTTATGGCGCCGTCCCTGAACTCCACCATCGAGTGGACTATCGACTGGGGATGGACCACGGCGGCAATCCTCTCCGCAGGAATATCGAAGAGCCAGCGCGCCTCAATGATTTCAAATGCCTTGTTGAGCATAGTGGCGGAATCGACGGTGATTTTCGCGCCCATCGACCAGTTCGGATGCCTCAGGGCGTCGGCAGCCGTGGCTTTTTCGATTTTTCCGGCCTCCCATGTGCGGAATGGGCCGCCGGAAGCGGTGATGATAAGCCGCCGCACATTCTCGGGCGATTCTCCGGCAAGACACTGCGCCACTGCGGAATGCTCTGAGTCGATGGGGAATATTCTCACCTCCGGGTGGGCAGCAAGCAGCCTGCGGATGTATTCTCCGGCGACCACAAGGGTCTCCTTGTTCGCAAGGGCTATCTCCTTGCCGGCCCTGATGGCGCGTACTGTCGGTTCGAGGCCGCTGTAGCCCACTGTAGCGGTCACGACCATATCCACGTCATCGGCTTCAGCCGCGGCGGCAAGAGCTTCGGGACCGGAGGCGGTGGAAATACCGTAGGGGCGGACAAGCTCGCGGAGACGCCCCTCGAGCTCAGGTCTGCCGATGACGGCGAGTCGCGGACGATGCCTTATGGCGAGAGCCGCAAGCTCCTCCACTTTCGACCCCGCGCTCAGGACGCTGGCGTGGTAAAGACCGGGAAAGCGGTCAAGTATATCGAGGGTCTGGCGCCCAATCGACCCTGTGGCGCCGATGATTGCAAGACGTTTTGGTGCGAATTGATTCATGATACCGCAAAATTACGAATTTTTTCCCGTTTAATCAAACCACGCGCCCGCGATTTCAATCCCGGGATTCATCAGAAAGACATGAGGCACAATATAAACATATTCCTCTCCGTCGCTTCCCCGGAATCCGGCCGCTCTGTAACGCGACTGAACGACACGGCCGTCCCCCGTCCGTATATCGACAAGACCCGGATAATCGGGCACGGCCTCCGGAAGGGCAATGATGTAACCCTTATATATCGAAATGCCTCCATGATTATTCATTTCTCCCCGGAAATCCCGAAGCGCGGAGGGCAGCAGGGTCAGTTCCTTCGATGAGTTGTGGTAAATCCTGAAGGAGGCAAGAGGCACCCGTTGATGGAACTGCATTACCGTGGTTTTGAGAAGCGTGAGGTCCGGAGAGGGTGTGATAGCGTCGTAATACACGGTTCCGTCCTCGGATGCGTCGTAAAGTTCGGTAATCTCGCGCGCCTCGGCTGTAAGACGGCGCTGGAGCATTATCGCGGCAAGAAGGTTGACAAGCACGGCAATTACAATAAGCGCTTCCGCCACATAGACGCTCTTTCCTTTCCTCGCAGGCCATTCACCCCAGAGACACAGACTCCCTATAGCCGCATAAAGCTCCGTCGGCCAGCCCACTCTCGCGCCTCCGAAGAACTTCAACTCTATTGCAAGCGCACACAACGTGGCAACCCCGAAAAAAACGTCCTTTTCCTCAATCCGGCGCCTCCGGCGAAGCGCAAGCATGAGAGTAAGGGCATATATTGCAAACAGCGCAAGCGAAGGTCCGGTCTGAATAACTATTTCATGCCAGGGCATTTCCAGAATCTTGGAATGGGACTCGACTCCCCTGTTCCAAATACTCGGCGAACTCATGATAAAGCACAATCCGACGACCGTTCCGGCCAGCAGGGCTATTCTCCGGCGGTCGGTTCTTCCTCCGCTCAGCCTGTCGTAAACCAGCACTGAAGCCATGGCGCATATCAGCGGAAGCGAGAACCCCTCGTGCATCCAGCCTGCGACAAAACCTACGCCCGCAAGACCGATCCACGCGGTCGCGCCTGACTTTGGCTGACGAAAAAAAAGCCATATCGCCAGAAGCGTCGCCGCCGTGCTCCAGACATAGTTCAGCGCGAACATGACACAGACCATCGAATCATACCACGGAAAAACCAGAATGAAAATCGCCGCCCACAGCCAGCCCCTTAACGAGCCGGCCCCGACCCGGCATATCACACACCCGAATCTGAGAATAAGGAAGACAATCAGGCCCGTAAGCACCGAAAACACCCACCGGGGAAAAACAACAAGAAACAGAGGCCCGAAAACATTGGCAAGACGCCAGTTGTCCGTCATCCGACGCTCCGAGGTCATCTCCGCAAGCCAGGAAATCCTGGCCCGGAAGCCGTCAAGGCCCTCCGACGACATGCTGAACCAATAATCGTCCAGCATCGGCGTCCCGACCTGATAAAGGACACCGACAAGTACGCCGACTGCCACGAAGAACAGTAATCTTAAATCTTTACAGCCCTCTTTCATGTGATAAAAAAACAGAGCCCGGGAATCACTTTCCCTGACTCTGTATAACGTACATTTTCGAAAAAATGCGTGGGAAACGCTGCGCGTTGTCGGATTACTTATTTATTGCCTTCGGCAACCATTTCCTTGAACGTATTGCAAGGCTTGAAAGCCGGAATCTTGTGGGCCGGGATGATGATGGTGGTCTTGCGGGAGATGTTGCGGGCGGGTTTCTGGGCGCGCTCCTTGATGATGAAGCTGCCGAAGCCACGGACGTACACGTTCTCGCCGGATGCAAGGCTCTCCTTGACTACATCCATGAAGTTCTCAACTACGGCAAGCACCGAAGGCTTGTCCACACCAGTACGCTTTGCGATTTCCGAAGCTATTTCTGCTTTTGTCATTGTTCAAAATATTTTATGGTTGATTTTTTCCGGTGCAAATTTACGCATAAAATCTAATATTCACGCACTTTGCAGGAAAATGAGGCCGGAATTAGCATTTTTTTGCACTCCGTGACGCCTTTTTTACCTTCTCAGAGCCCGAGTCGGCGGCGAAGGTCAGCCCCGAGGGCGCTCTTGTCGGCGGAATGCTTCTGAACCATACGCACGAATGCATCTTCCTCGAATTCGCCGCGGACATTGCGGAAATCCTCGGCCCGCGTGACGGCCTCGCCGTCCGCTCCGAAACCTGTGGTCGAGCTCAGCGAGTATTCTTTGCGCGCGTCGTCGTAAAGCATCCTGTCAAGGGCCACAACCGAGCGTTCCCAGCGTTCCGCAAGGACCGCGACATCCTCGAGCGTCAGCTCGCCTATGCCCTTTCCGGCCCATGCCCGGAAATTGTCGGCGACCCACGTCCATTCCATGTCGTAATAGTCTGCGGCCAGCGATGAAATCCGGGTCTCGATGTCCTCAAGGGTCGTGAGCACGCCGCTCTCCACGTCGTCACAAAGACGCTCTACCTCTGCTTTCGGGGCGAACATCCCCGCAAGGTCCAGCCACTGCCCCGCGCCGGCGGGATGTGTCGGCAGCAGACGCGCGCGCATTTCGTCCTGCGTGGGATGGTCGAGGTCGCGCAGCCGGGTCAGGAGCGAGTTCCCGAAGAACTTGTCGAGGGCTATCCTGTAGTATTCGCGGCCTTTGCGGAGCGCGCGGCCCTCGATTGTCATGCCGCAATAGGAGAAGTGGCTCGACGCCGGGCCCTCAGTAGCTTCGATGCGGTCAAGCAGGCTGATTCCAAGGAGCATCTTGCGGGCCGTGTAGGGACTCAGCAGATTGAAGTTCACGCTGTCGAGCCAAGCCTCCCCGGGCTTGCGCTTGTCGCGCCGGGGCCATTTCTGCGCGTCGCGCACGGTTCCCACGCTCTTTATATTGACGCCGGGAACGAGGAAGGTCGTTCCGCGGTTCTCTATCAGATATGAGAAGGGAAGAAACGACGTGTCGGGATGGTTCACGTGGCGCCCCATCACCAAAGAGAAAGCGCCGATACGCGCAGGCCATAATATATAGGAGTCGCTCGTGGTCTTTGACCCGCGTTCGGCAACGCCCTGATGGATGGGCCCGAGCTTGTACATGTGGTTGCTCTGGTTCGAGCCCGAGCCCGCATTCAGGAAGGAGAAGAGGCCGGCGATGAGCAGGCTCGACTTGTGCATCGTCACGGTGTACGGTCCGGCGAAAATCGCCGCGGCCTCGCCGTTCTCGCACGCACAGTTGGCAAAGAAAAGGGAGTCGTGGGCAGAGAAAAGATGGCTCAGATGGCAGGCCTGGCCGATGAAGGAGTTCACAATCACTACAGAATCCTCCACACACGCCCCCGTGGCCATGTAGAAGTGTTCGGCCATGACACCGGCGCCGACGCGCACGGGAGCGACCTCCGACGAGGCTATCGTGCCGTCGATAAGCCGCGACGCGCCCTCTATACGGGCGTTGTCGCCGATATTGACGTTGCGGATTTCTCCCGTGTTGGTCACACGGGCTCCGCTGCCTATGCGGCAGCGCTCCGAGCGGGAGGCTTCCGCGTGCGCCTTAATCATGTCGCGGACAGCGCTGATGAATCCCGGACGGTGGCGGTACATGGCAATCATCCATGCAAGCTGGGCCGAGAGCCGCTCGTACACCGGCACCTCGCGGCCGCCGGTCTCGTTCAGGACCGAGACATCCGTGCCGATTCCGAAAGTCGAGTCACCGGTCGCCACAATCGTCCCTATGTTCTCGATGAAGGCGTTCTCGCAGACGTCGCAGTTCGCGATATAGTTGGACACCCGGCGGATATACGCGCCGGAGCCTACCGAACAGTTGTGCAGGGTCGCGTCGCTGATGCCTGAGGGCACCTTGAAGCCGCCGGGAAGCTCGAATTCACCCTTCAGCGCCCCAAGCATGATGTCGCCGCTGAAGCGCGTGGAGCGCACGCGGCTGACGTCGAAATCAGCGCTCACTTTCACCCTGCTCCAGTCCGCGCACTCGCAGCCCTGAGCCTCAAGCCTCTCAATCTCTTCCTTGTTCAGCCGACGGTAATCCGCCGCTGCGTGTCTGTCTGTTTCTGTAACCATAGGTCTGTTAATATATTTAAACGGCGCAAAATTACAAAAAAATTTTCCTTCCGCAAATAATTGCAGATTGGCGGGAAAGTTCTTATCTTTGCAACGGCAAACCTTCTCTCCTCCGGGTTGCCTTGTTTTCGATTGAATAAACCATAAAAAACTCGGGCCGCGGCCCCTCGGCCCTATAATCCACAATGAGCCAGTCAAATCCTGTAGAAAAGACACACAGCTTCGATGAAGCCTTTCAGGCCTCACGCGATTATTTCGGCGGCGACGAACTCGCCGCACGAGTCTGGGTCAGCAAATATGCCCTGAAAGATTCATTCGGCAATATCTTCGAGCTGACCCCTTCCGACATGCACCGCCGCATTGCCTCCGAAATCGTCCGCATCGAAAACAAGTATCCCTCCCCCATGAGCTTCGACGAGGTTTTCAGCCTTCTCGACCATTTCCGCTACATAGTGCCTCAGGGCAGCCCCATGAGCGGCATAGGGAATCCATATCAGGTAGGCTCTCTGTCGAACTGTTTCGTAATAGGCCTTGACGGCACCCCCGACAGCTACGGCGGCATCATCCGCATCGACGAAGAGCAGGTCCAGCTCATGAAGCGCAGAGGCGGCGTCGGCCACGACCTCTCCCACATCCGCCCGAAAGGCACTCCCGTCAAGAACTCCGCCCTCACCTCCACGGGCATCGTTCCCTTCATGGAACGGTATTCCAACTCCACCCGCGAGGTCGCACAGGACGGACGCCGCGGAGCGCTGATGATGACCGTTTCCATCAAGCATCCCGAGGCCGAGGCCTTCATCGACGCCAAGATGACAGAAGGAAAGGTCACCGGCGCAAACGTCAGCGTCCGCATCGACGACGACTTCATGCGCGCCGTCGAGTCCGGCGATAAATACCGCCAGACCTACCCCGTCGACTCCTCCGACCCCAAGACCGTCCGCGACATCGACGCCCGGGCCCTCTGGAGCAAGATTATACACAACGCCTGGAAGAGCGCCGAGCCCGGAGTGCTCTTCTGGGACACCGTCACCCGCGAAAGCGTTCCCGACTGCTACGCGGACCTCGGCTTCAGGACAATCTCCACCAATCCCTGCGGCGAGATTCCCCTCTGCCCCTACGACTCCTGCCGCCTCCTGGCCATAAACCTCTTCTCTTATGTGAAGAATCCGTTCACGCCGGAAGCATACTTCGACTTCGACCTCTTCCGCAACCACGTGGCGAAGGCACAGCGCATCATGGACGACATCATCGACCTCGAGATGGAGAAAATCGACGCCATTCTCGCCAAAATCGACCTTGACCCCGAGACCGAGGAAGTCAAGGGCACCGAGCGCCGCCTCTGGACGAAAATCCGCAACAAGACCCTCAAGGGACGCCGCACGGGAGTCGGCACAACCGCCGAAGGCGACATGATTGCCGCGATGGGCCTCACTTACGGCACCCCGGAGGCCACAGACTTCTCCGAAAGCGTGCACCGCGCCCTCGCCCTCGCCGCATACGGCTCCTCCGTCGAACTCGCCGAACAGCGCGGCGCTTTCGAGGTCTACGACACGGAGCGCGAGCGAAACAATCCATACATCCGCCGCCTCGCCGAGACTGACCCCGCCCTCTACGAGCGGATGGCCCGGAGCGGACGACGCAACATCGCCTGTCTGACCATCGCCCCCACCGGGACGGTCAGCCTCATGACCCAGACTTCTTCCGGCATCGAACCCGTGTTCATGCCCGTATATAAACGCCGCCGCAAAATCAACGCCAACGACGCCTCCTCGCGCGTCGACTATGTGGACGACACCGGCGACGCTTTCGAGGAATACGTCGTTTACCATCCAAAGTTCCTCACGTGGATGCAGTCGCAGGGCATCGAGGCCCGCTCCGACTATTCCCAGGAGGAAATCGAGGCTCTCGTCGCCCGCTCGCCCTACCGCGGCGCCTCCGCCTCCGAAATCGACTGGTTCGAGAAGGTAAAGATGCAGGGTCGGATTCAGAAATGGGTCGACCACTCCATTTCCGTGACAATCAACCTTCCCTCCGACGTCAGCGAGGAGACCGTCAACCGCCTCTATCTCGAGGCCTGGCATGCCGGCTGCAAGGGATGCACCGTCTACCGCGACGGCTCCCGCTCGGGCGTCCTCGTGGCCCTCGAGGAGAAGACCAAGAAAAAGAAGGAAGCCGAGGCCGGCGCGCCCGCTCCGGCTCTCGCCCCCGGGGAGATTCCCCCTCACGTCCTCGTAAGGCCACTCGAGCTGGAAGCCGACGTTGTCCGCTTCCAGAACAACAAGGAGAAATGGATTGCCTTCGTCGGCCTGAAGGACGGGCGACCCTACGAAATCTTCACCGGTCTGGCCGATGACGACGAGGGCATCTTCTGCCCGAAATCCGTAAACCATGGCAAAATCATCAAGGCTGTAGCCGAAGACGGCACAAAGCGCTACGACTTCCAGTTCATCAACAAACGCGGCTACAAGACCACCATCGAGGGACTTTCCGACAAGTTCAACCCCGAGTTCTGGAACTATGCCAAGCTGATTTCCGGCGTCCTCCGCTACGGGATGCCCATCGATCAGGTGCTGAAACTCGTAGGCGGCCTCGAGCTCGATTCCCAGAGCATCAACACGTGGAAAATGGGCGTCGAGCGCGCACTCAAGAAATACCTTCCCAACGGCACCGCCGCAAAGGGTCAGACTTGCCCCAACTGCGGCCAGGAAACCCTCGTATATCAGGAAGGCTGCCTCATCTGCACCAACTGCGGCACCTCCAAGTGCGGCTAAAACATTTTTTGTAACCCATGAGCCTCTCCATCACCTGCCCTGCCTGCGGACGCCGGTTCACGGTCGACTATCCCGGATTCGACGGATACTTCCAGTTTCCGTGTCCCGGCGGTCATTTCGTGGCCGTGCGGCTTCCGCTGGGCAAGCCGGAAGCGATGAGGGAAGCGGCTCCGGCCTCCGGGACATGGTTTGTCCGCGTCGGCGACACCGAGCCCGTACCTCTCGCCGACGGCACGTACGTCATAGGTCGAAAGGACGCAAAATACCCCTCGCAGATCTCGACTCCGGAAAGCGACAAGAAGGCCAGCCGTCAGTGCGCCACCCTTACCATCAAAGGCTCCGCCGCCTCCATGACCGTCAACAAGACCACAAATCCTGTTGTCATCGATAATTCGCGGCAGGTTTCGGCAGGCGCGACATTCTCCATCGGCAACGGAACGAAAGTACGGATAGGCAATACGCCGCTCTCCTTTGACTATAGATGAAAATACCTCTTCCTGAATTCACCGTCCTGCGCGGAAAGGAACGGTCCTACCGCATTCTCGGCACACTTTCCGACAAGGGCGGCTTCTCCTTCACATACCTCGCAGAAGAAGTCGGCGACGGGAGAAGACGCTTCACGGTAAAGGAACTGTATATCGCCGACCGCTGCGTGCGAGAAGGCGACGGGACGACGGTCAGGTGGGACAGCGATTTTCAGAAATTCCGCGACTCATTCGAGTCAGAGGCCCGCTTTGTCTCGATGTGCCGGGAATCGCCCAACATCGTCAAGGAATTCGAATGCTTCCATGCAAACAACACCGTTTATCTCATCCTCGAACACATCGACGGAATCCAGGTAAACAAGTTCACCGAAGGCATCCTCCTCTCCGAGCCCGGACGCATAAACGGCCTGATGGCCGACCTCTGCCGGGCACTCCATTTCATTCATACCCGCAACTCGATCTGCCATTTCGACCTCAAGCCGAACAATGTGATGATCGAGAAAGGGACGGAACGCCTCGTCCTCATCGACTTCGGCTCCTCGGTCCATTTCGACTCCGACGGCATCAAGACCGTAGCGGAACACATTGACACAAACTCCCGCGGCTACACCGCCCCGGAAATAATCAACAGCCTCATCGACCCCAAGGACCTGACAATCGACAGGGCCGTCAAGGCTGACGTCTACAGCCTCGGAGGGGTCGCCTATTTCCTACTCACCCGGAAGCATCCGCCCGAGAACGCCGTCGACGAGACCGTGCGCCACGAACTCGGTATCCTGCCCTCCACAGTCCGCGCCGCCTGTCCCGGGCTCATCGAGGCCATCAGACGCTCCATCGTCTACGACCCCGACAAACGCCTTCCGGACGTCGCTGCTTTCGCGCGCCTTCTCGGCGTCGAGCTTGACCCGGGCGCGAAAGAACCCGACACAATCCCTACCGAGCTTTCCGACGACCGGGAAATCGCAACGGAGCTTGCCGAACCCTCCGTAGCAGATCTCCCCGACATCTCCACCGACGAAAACGAAAATCCGACGGAAACGCCGTCGCCTGTTTCCCGTGCGCCCATACAGGAGCGAATCATCGCAGCCCCCCCGGTCAAGGCTACTGCGCTCCCTAAAAAATCGTCAGGCAAGAACAAAGGGGGTAACAGCTCCGGTGAGAAACCTTTTCTCTACGTCGTTTTCGGTCTCGTCCCCATTCTCCTGTGCACGGCCGCAATCCTCTACTTCCGCGAGCCCGCAAAGGTTTCGCGTCCCGAACCCTCCCGCATCACCCACTCAGTAAAAAAGCCTCATAATACCTCAAAAACAGCCGTAACCTCAGAAGCATCAGAAATATCCGCCCTACCCGACACACTGGCTGACCCAGCCGGTACCGCACCTCCCGCCAACACCGAAGAATACCGCTTCCCGAACGGCAATATCTGGTACGGGCCTCTCTACGAGGGCAAGCCCGACGGAATCGGCGAGCTCCACGCCTTCCATACCACCACACTCGGCGACTCAACCCTTTACGACGGATGGTACATCCGCAACGCCGTCTTTGAAAACGGCCTTTTCTGCAGCGGCGACATCTACGACCCCGCAGGCAACTACCGATATACTTATATCCCCTGAAAAACCTCGTACCACTATGAAAATACGCCACGCCATCATCGCAATCGCGCTCTGCCTCCTCACGGCCCTGTCGGCTATGGGTGCCGGAGTGAAGTTCGCCTTCGCCGACCAGACAATCTCCGACGGCCCTCTGCGCACGAAAATGGAAGCCAACGGCTCGGCGCTCCTCTCCGAACTCGACCGCGCCGCCGCTTCCCGCCAGCCCCTCGACCTCTCCCGCATCGACATCCAGCCCCGCGCCGCCGAGCGCCTCAAGGCCCTGTGGAAATCCATACGCTTCCGCCCCGCCCAGAAATCCTACACCGTCCGCTGTCTCAACGACGTCCAGGGCTTTCAGGCGCGCGGACTCGTAATCGAAATGCTCGCCGACGGGCGCAAATACGCCCAGGGACGCTCACGCGAGCTCACCGTCAGTTTCGACGCCCAAGGCTCCATCTCGGGAGTTCGCCCCGCCATCGAAAGCAAGCAGATTTCAGGGAAAATTCTCAGGAAGGGCGTCCCCGTGACCGAAGCCGCCGAGCGCTCGGAAATCCTCAAGTTCGTCGAGGACCTTTGCAGTTTCTACAATGAAAAAGACCTCCCGGCGCTGAAGGCCGTCTACAGCGACGACGCCCTTATCATCACGGGTTCGGTAATCCGGCGTCTCTCCCGCCAGCCCGGCGACGGAGGCCCCACACGCATCACCAAAGAAGTTTCCTACAAGGTCAAGACCAAGAAACAGTATATCGACGCCCTAGCCCGGCAGTTCGCGCGCAACAAGAGAGTCCGCGTCGAGTTCTCCGACATCTCCGTCGCACGCCATCCCGTCAAGGACCACATCTACAGTGTGTCCCTCTTCCAGAAGTACTCCACCGACTCATACAGCGACCAGGGCTACCTTTTCCTAATATGGGACTTCTCCGACCCGAAGGCCCCGCGCATCAGCGTCCGCAACTGGCAGGACCCCGATTATACCCGAATCAAGGGCCTCCCCAAGCTCTCCGACTTCTTTTTCCCCTGACGGTCTTGGGCTCGAAAGAGAAAATTTGCTATCTTTGCACCTGAAATGGCAAATATACTCAGCATCGAGAACCTGACTAAGAGCTACGGCGACCGTATCCTCTTCAGCGACCTCACCCTCGGAGTCGACGAGGGCGAGAAAATCGGCATCGTCGCCAAGAACGGCACGGGTAAGAGCACACTTCTGAGAATCCTCGCCGGGCATGAAGCACCGGACTCCGGAACCGTGACAATCTCACGCGGAATACGCGTCGGCTACCTCGAGCAGCTCCCCGACTTCCGCCCGGGCGCCTCTGTCATCGAAGCCGCCCTCGACGGCGAAGGCACACTCGCCGAAACCGTCCGGGAGTACATCGCCGCTATCGGTTCCACGGACGCCGCCCGTCAGGCCGCGGCATCCCAGCACATGGACGCCCTCCACGCCTGGGACTACGAGGACCGCCTCCGCCAGCTCCTCACACGCCTCGGCCTCTCCGACTTCACAGCCCCCGTCGATAAGCTCTCCGGAGGTCAGCGCAAGCGACTCGCGCTCGCGCGTGTAGTCATGCAGGAGCCCGACCTCATTATCCTCGACGAGCCAACCAACCACCTCGACATCCCCGTAATCGAATGGCTCGAGGCATATCTCCGCCGCTCCCGAGCCACTCTCCTGATGGTCACTCACGACCGCTATTTCCTCGACCGCGTCTGCAACCGCATCATCGAGCTCGACAACCGCACCGTCTACTCCTACGACGGCAACTACGACTATTTCCTCCGCCGTCGCGCCGAGCGCATCGAGGCGATGTCCGCCGAACTCGCAAGAGTCCGCAACACCCTCCGTCGCGAACAGGAATGGATGAGCCGCCAGCCTCAGGCCCGCGCCGGAAAGGCCAAGTTCCGCATCGACTCTTTCTACGACCTCAAGGAGCGCTCCCGCGTGCGCCTCGACGAGAAAAATGTCTCCCTCGAAGGCGCGACGGCTTCCTACATCGGCTCAAAAATCTTCGAGGCTAAGGATGTCTCGAAAAAATTCGGACAAAAGGTAATCCTCGACGGCTTCACCTACACTTTCGCACGAGGCGAACACGTCGGCCTCATAGGTCCCAACGGCGTCGGAAAAAGTACTTTCATCAAGATGCTCCAGGGGCTTGTCCCGCAGGACTCCGGCGAGTGGAACGTAGGCGAGACCGTCCGCTTCGGATACTACAGTCAGGACGGCATAGCTTTCGACATGAACAAAAAGGTTGTCGACGCCGTTACTGAGATTGCCGAAGACATTTTCCTCGGAACAGGCGAGCGCATCGCCCCCATGCAGTACCTCCAGCGCTTCCTCTTCTCTCCCGCCGACCAGCAGAAGTATATCCACACCCTCAGCGGAGGCGAGCGCTGCCGTCTTCACCTCGCTACGGTCCTCATGCGGCGCCCCAACTTCCTCATACTCGACGAGCCAACCAACGACCTCGACATAATGACCCTCGGAATCCTCGAGGAATACCTCGCATCATTCAAGGGTTGCGTGATAGTCATCAGCCACGACCGCTTTTTCCTCGACACCATCGCCGACCACCTTTTCGTAATGGAGGGCAACGGCGTTATCAAGGACTTCCCCGGCACCTATTCCGAATACCGCGAGTGGGCCGACGAGCGCGACCGCCAGCTCGCGGCGCAGAATTCACGGGACGCCGCAGACTCCCGGAAGCCACAGAAATTCCAGGCTCCGCGTCCGGCAAAGATGAGCTTCAGGGAGCGCAAGGAATTCGAGGAGCTGACCGCACGGCTCGAGGCTCTGAATCAGGAGAAAGCCGAACTCGAAGAATACTTCAATGCCGGAGGCGGCGACGACATCGTCGAGCGAAGCGCGCGTTTCGAACAACTCAAGGACGAACTCGACACCGCAGAGATGCGGTGGCTCGAGCTCTCTGAAAAACAATAAATACTCCCCTCAGACTACTATGAAAGGTCTCAAAATCGAACGAATCCTCAGTCTTGAACAGCTCCTGCGCTGGCGCGCCGAAGTGTTCAGGGACATAACGGGCAAGGCCCCGGACGCCGACATGCTCAAGGCCACGGCGCGATACTACGACTTCCACAACGCCGACGGCACACACGTCGCCGTCGAGGCCCAGCTCCCCGGCCCCGACGGCACTCTACAGCCCATCGGCTGCGGCGGTGTATGCTTCCACGAGGAACTGCCATCCGTCGAGAACCCAAACGGCCGCTGCGCGCGCATTGTCAACCTCTACGTCCGCGAGCCCCATCGCCGGAGCGGCGTCGGTGCCGACATACTCCGTGCCCTCGTCGACCTCGCACGCTTCCGCGGATGCCACCGCATAGCTCTCGATTCCAGCCCCGAGGCCATGAAATTCTGCCAGGCACTCGGTTTCCACGAAGCTCCGCAGAACCTTCTCTACTCCGAAAGCGTGCCGGAGAAAAAGTAGATGACCGACGAATATTATATGAATCAGGCCCTCGCCGAGGCCCGCATCGCCCTCGAGGCCGGAGAAGTTCCGATTGGGGCCGTCGTCGTAGCCGACTCGACAGGCCGGATTCTCGGACGCGGCCACAACATGACCGAAGCCCTGCGCGACGTCACGGCCCACGCCGAGATGCTCGCCATAACCGCCGCCCAGACAGCCCTCGGAGGAAAATATCTCCGGGGCTGCACCCTCTACGTCACGGTAGAACCATGCACAATGTGTGCCGGAGCCATCGGATGGAGCCAGATCAGCCGCGTGGTCTACGCCGCACCCGACGAAAAACGCGGCTATCTCTCGGTCTGCGGCGCAAGGTCGCCCTTCCACCCCAAGACCCGCGTCGACTCCGGAATCCTCGAAGACCAGGCCCGCGAGCTTATGCAGGGATTCTTTCGTCTACTGCGGTGAGCCACACAGCCTCATGACGCCACACCGATACTCTAAGGTTGTTGTAAATCCTTGCAATGTAGGGACGCACGGCTCTAAATTCTAAATTATCAAGCTCTTCCCTCGTATACCCGCATTTTTTTCTAAAAAAATTGCCCGAAAATTTGGTCATCCCGAAAAAAGTCACTAACTTTGCATCGCAAAACCGAAAAGGACATGCGAAAATAGCTCAGTTGGTAGAGCACAACCTTGCCAAGGTTGGGGTCGCGGGT
>ERZ825137.841-NODE-841-length-42292-cov-4.648176_pt1 | contig 42292 bp, 39 predicted proteins | sample MGYA00519873_ERZ825137 | MGnify/ENA primary metagenome ERZ825137 (study PRJEB31778, sample SAMEA3449190) | human gut metagenome | biome: human gut; feature: human-associated habitat; material: faeces | place: United Kingdom | collected 2010/2012 ...
CTCAGCTCGGTAAAGCCGAGGTCGGCCATGTGGAAGATATCGTTGGTGAAGTCGGTGTTGTAGTGGGTGTAGGTGCCGCGCATATAGTAGCCCTTATCCCCACGCTTTTTCACAAATTCCTGGAACTTCGGCACAATGCGGTCATAGCTGCCGTTGCCTGCATAATCCTTGCGCAGATGGTCATGCACTTCCCTTCTGCCGTCCAGAGAAAGCACAACATTGTGCATTTCCTTATTTGCAAACTCGATAACCTCATCATCAATCAGCATCCCGTTTGTGGTCAGCGTAAAGCGGAAGTTTTTATCATGCAGCTTTTCCTGCTCTCTTGCATACGCAACCACCTGCTTTACCACATCCCAGTTCATCAAGGGCTCGCCGCCGAAAAAGTCCACCTCAAGGTTTCTTCTTGTGCCGGAATTTTCAATCAGAAAATCAATCGCACGCTTGCCGACCTCAAATGTCATGAGCGCACGTTCCCCCTGATATTTGCCCTGACTGGCGAAGCAATAGGAACAGTTTAGGTTGCAGGTGTGTGCAACATGCAGGCACAATGCCTTAATTACCGTATTTCTCGCCTTGAAATCATACGCCAGATATTCATAATTATCGGGCGTAAACAGCTTGCCTGCCCGTCTGAGTGCCACCACATCGTCAATACATTCCTGCACATCCTCCGCTGTGACATCGTCATATTTTTCGAGCATGGCATCAATGATATCCCCCTGCGTATACTCGCGAATCATGCCGATGACATCATACGCCAGATCATCTACGCTATGGATGGAGCCACTGCAGGTGTCCAGCACGATGTTGTAACCATTCAATTTATATTGATGTACCATTTTTCTACCTCATCACTCTGTTAAAATCTATTTACATTCAAAAAAGGGCTGTTTGCTACAGCCCCTTTCCGATTTTGTCTCATGTTTGATTTGCGATTACTGTTTTTCGCAAGGCTGGTTTGCTACGCCGCAGGATGTTTTGCAAGCGGACTGGCAAGATGTCTGGCATTCGCCGCAGCCACCGTTCTGTACGGATTTGTTCAAATCGCGTGTTGCGATAGTTTTAATTCTGCTCATATTTTCTACCTCCCTAAAAGTCAAAAAATTCTTATCTGCTATAAGTTCCTAACTATTATACCCTAACGAAAGGGAATAATCAAGTAAAACATCTTGCGGGAAAAACAAACGCTCCGTCTTCGCAAAAGGAGCCTGCCATCTTAGACTCGGAATCTCAAAAATTAAAATACGGATGATTGCTGTATGCCGCAGGAAGCCTTCTTCCCAAGTCTGTCCAACCGAGGCTTTTCACAAAGACGGATTTCTGCTCCGGAAAAAGATATGTATTCAGATAATCAATAAAATCCGCCTCATTATAGCAATAAACGCCCCCGATTTTGTATTTCTCGGCGGCAGGGCTTGTTTGCATCCATTGATTGCAAAAGGTATTACAATAGCTTTCCAAATTATTTGCCACCGCATCCGGCACGGAATAAACAACGCTGTCGCCATCCGCACTTAAAATTACTTCTTTCAAACCCATACCCCCTTGTCTGCCTTTGCGTTTTTTCGTTTGTGAAGCCGAAGGGCATTAGCATTTGTCATTTTTATCTTTTATATCATTTTTCAACGCTCTGATTTCTTCCCGAATCAATTCCGTACAAGTAACAATCAGACCTGCAAGAATAACAATTCCACCATAAAGCGGATAAAGAAAGGATTCTTGGACCCCACCGCCCATGATACCGGATAACAGCACCCACACACCACTAAACGGCCATACAACCAATGCAAATACCAAAGCCATCGCAATAATAATATTTTTTCATTTCTCTCCCACCTCCGCAGCTTCCGATTGTTCTCTCACTTCTCTCATGTAAATGATACCATAGCTTTCCGAGCAGTGCCAAAGCTTATTTTACCGCAAGGTGCAAAAAGACCGCCCTCCGCGACTATTCCGCTGACAGAATAATCAAACAAAACGAATATTTCCGCAAAAAACTCTGCGAAGAAAATTTTATCCGTCGGATTGATTTTTTTCTTTTGCTATGCTATGATAGCAGTAAGAAAGGATTACCGCTTTTGGAAGAGGCGGTCAGTCCTGTTAAATAGGTGCGACCGTCTAACTCTTGTTAGGCGGTCATTTTTTATCATTTCTTATGCAATAGGCATAAGGTGATAATTCCAATGATTACAAGGCTATATTGAAATAATTCAGTATATGTAACCATAGACATCACCCCCTTTTTAGAGAGTGACTGAACCGCCAAGCGATAATCCTTCATTTTTATCCTATCATATCTTTTCTTTTTTGACAATATTCTCTCTCCAAGCCAATGCCTTTTCCTTTTCTCTGCAGCAAAGACCGCCCTCCGCGACTATTCCGCCGGCAAAAATCATAAATTGAAGGGAACCCAATTTGAAAGGAGAAAGACCATGAAACGATTTTTCTCACTTTTTCTTTCCTTCGTTCTGCTTTTTGCCGTCTGTGCGTGCAGTCGGGAGAAAAACCTGACGGAGCTTGAGGAAATCCAACAGCAGCTTGCCGAAATGGAGGGCTATGCTTGCACGGCAACGCTCATCCGCCAGACAGAAAACGGCGAAAAGATCTATGAGACCAAGCAATACTACAAATCCACGGGGGAATATCGCTTGGAGCTGACCGCACCGGAGACCGTTGCCGGCAACTACACCGTTTTTGACGGCGACCGCATCTGTCAGTACAACCCCAGAGTGAATGACTGCATCATCCGAGATGTGCCCGAATCACAGCACCGCAGTGAGCTGTTTCTGGGGCAGTTTATCAAAAACTATATGCAATCGGAGGGGGTCAGCGTGGAAACGGCTTCGTTTGATTCCTCCAAGTGCATCGTGCTGGAGGCTGTCATTCCCGGCAACGATGACGGACTTGCCACAGAAAAGCTCTGGATTGACCGTGAAAGCCTGCTGCCCGTCCGTTTTGTCATTTATGATGCAGATGACAAGGAGCGCTACCGAATGGACTATCACGAATTTACCTTTCATCCGCAATTCGATGCCGATACCTTCCGAATCGCGGAATAAACACCCCTGTTTTTGTCCATACTGAAAACAGTCAGCAGGAAGGGCATCCACTTACATATTATTCTTCCGCCGCTGACCAGACCAAACAGCGGAGTGTGAGAACATGATCGTCAGACGAGGAGATATATTTTTTGCAGACCTCAGCCCTGTGGTGGGCAGCGAGCAGGGCGGCATCCGCCCCGTTTTAATCGTGCAGAATGATATCGGGAACAAATACAGCCCGACAGTAATCTGCGCCGCCATCACCTCTCAGATGAACAAGGCGAAGCTGCCGACGCATATCGCGCTTTCCTCCGCAGTATACGCACTGCCGAAGGATTCCGTTGTGCTGCTGGAGCAGATTCGCACGATTGACAAGCAGCGCCTGCGGGAAAAGCTTTGCTGTCTGGATGATGCCATGATGCGGAGAGTTGACCGCAGCCTTCTCATCAGCCTTGGGCTGAAATAACTTTAAGTCAATTTAAGTCAAAATAAGATTTTGACTTGCTTAACTTGCTTAAACAGAAAAAACCGAGGATTGGACAAAATTCCTTTCCTCGGTTCTTCTTATTATCTATTCTTTTTACTTACCAAAACCAGCCACAGGAAATACAACAGGATAAAGACCACTGTAAATGTAACAACCTGTCTGAGGCTGATTGCCATGCCCGTAATCAGCATAAATCCATGATAAAGCACACTGCACAGGCAGCCTGATTTTATCGCACGGATAAAAAGCATTTTATAATCCATATTGATTCTCCTATTCTTTCCGCAGCCTCTTACTGCTCATTGGTGCCAAGGACAATGCGGATATCTGCACTGCCGACTGCATTCGGCAGAACCTCCACTCTGGCATCCTTAAAATAGCTGACCAGATCCTGCCCAACGCCCTCATTCTTTACCAGAATACGGGTATAGCTGAGCTTTTCGCCGGTATAGTTCGTCGGCTCTGTCACAGTATAGCCTTCGTTCTTCAAAAGCTCCGTGAACCGTGCTGCCAGACCTGCTACCGTGCCGCCGTTGGAAACCTCAATGGTCAGATCCTTGCTGTTGCTGCTGTCGCTATCTGTATTGCCGGCAGGGGCTACATTATAGAACAGGCGATCCACCACCTCTGTCGTTTCGGCAGGGTCATGGATAAAGTAGGACACACCGCTGATATACTGACCGACACCGGGCAGAGTTTCCATCGTCATTTTGCTCATATCAATCTTGGTGATATAGTTTGCATACTTCAGTGCATCGGAAAGGCTTACATCCGTATCTACATATTTATACATCACCTTGATATAGTCCCCAAGGTTTTTCACAATGCTTTCCGTACTCAGCACCTTTGTTGCCAACGCCTTTAAGAACATCTGCTGCACCTGAATACGCCCGACATCACCGTTGGCATAGCCCTTACGGAAACGAACCAGCTGCAATGCCTTATTGCCATCCAACGTTTGCAGACCTTTTTTCAGATCAATCTTGATATCGCCGGTATCGCTCATGTCCCATTTCATATCCCGCGGCACATCTACCTCAACGCCGCCAACGGCATCGACGATTTCTACCAGTGCGTTAAAATCAACCTTTACATAATGATCAATCTTAATCCCCAACATATCCTCCAACTGAAGCACTGCCGCCTGCGGACCATATTCCTTGCCGCCGATGGCATGCACTGCGTTAAACTTCATGACACCGTATCTTTTGCCCAGAAGCTGCTCTACATCGGTGCAGACATCCACACGCGTATCTCTCGGAATAGAAAGCAGGCTCAGGCTTTCCTGAGAGCTGTCATAATGCACAACAAAGGCAACGTCCGTTCTGGTGCCGTCCGCATCTACGCCGAACACTGCCACATTCAGCTTCATATTTCTGCCCAAAAGGGCATCCAGCATACTGGTTTCATCTGCATCCTTGGCAATCGTATCACCGCCAAAGGGCCACTCTCCCGTTACCTTATGATAGGCGAAGCAGGCACCGCCTGCCAAAACCACGAATACCATTACGATAGAAAGCATCACCTTGAAAAAGGTTTTCACCGGATTGAATGGCTTTCTTCTTTTCGGGTGTTTTCTTGTTCTGCTCATGGAATCCCTCACTCGTCTGTCTTTTATACGTCCTCATTCAGCTGATTGCCTTCCTGATTGCTTTCGTTGAACTGATTTTCTTCCTGTTCCTCCGTGCTGCTTTGGGGTGCAATGCCGTAAATACGCTCATTCACCAATTCCTTAATACCATCCTCATCCAGCTCGACATATCTTCCGGGATTACCCAGATAGGGAACGGTATCACTGGTAATCTTTGCAGGGTCTAAGGCCTTCACATATTTCACATACTTCAGCGCTTCGGACACGGAAATATTACTTTCGGTGCAATCCAGCGCAACCTTTACCAGATCGTTCAGATTCCGCATCAGGGTATCCGAGCTGCATACCTTTTCAATCAATGCCTGAATGAACTGCTGCTGCACCTCGATACGCTTCAAATCCTTCTGCACATAGCCGTCTCTGAAACGAACCAGCTGCTCTGCCTTATCCCCATCCAAATGCTGCATTCCGGGGTACAGGTCGATATACAAATCCTGATAAGGGTCTACATAATACAATCTTTCTTCTACATTAAAATCTACGCCGCCGACGGCATCGACAATCTGGCGGAAGGCAGACAAATCAACCTTCACATAATAATCCATCTTCATGCCGAGGATTTCCTCCAGCATGGCAACGGAGAATGCACAGCGGTTATTTTCGCCTGCATAGGCATGCAGCTCTGTCAGCTTGCATTGCCCGTAAACGCCGTTCTGTTCGGGGACATAGGCATTTTTGCTTTCCAGATAATCGGTCATTTCCTTTGTCATGATGACCTTGGAATCTCTGGGAACAGAGATAAAATGCAGCTCCTTCGTGCCGGTATTAAAGCTTGCGACCATATTTACATCCGCGCGGACACCATCCTCATCCGTACCAAAAACGGCAACATTGATGATTTCATCCTCCTCGGGGTCAGTCGTATCCGATGTTGTAAAATCGGATTTTTCCGCCTTATTTTCCCATTGCTGCACCGCAACCCAGATTTTCGCGCCGGCATACGCCGCTACCAGAAGCAGCAGCAGCAAAATCACTACCAGAATATTTCTGCGCCGCCGTTTCTTCCGCTCTGCCTTTCTGCGGGACATTCTTCTGCCCTGCGCCACCCGACGCGGGTCGATATACGGCTGCTCCTCCTGCACACTTCTGTGCCTGCGCGGCTGTCTGTGTGGCTCCTGCGTCTGCCTGCGGCGTACCTGCCGCTGCTGCAGCTCCATATCCTCGGGAGGTCTGCGCCGTCTTCTGTATTCTCTCTTTTCACCCATGATTTTTATTCTCCTCTTTTTCAGAGTTCTTTTCGCATGAAATTTTTCATAACCCTATAATTATAGCAAATCTGCCAAGTTCTGACAATATAGAAAAGCCGAATCTCTGATGTTTTTCAGGAAATTTCCTGTTTTTTCCGATACTTGAAACAATACTATTTTTATTATACACCATTTCTCTGCCCTGAAAAGAGACAATTTTCTTAATTTTTCAACGGATTTTGTACTGCCGAAAAAACACAACGAGCCACTTTCCTTTACATTTTCGACATTTTCTCGTATAATCCGTATTTATAGGGATAAAAAGATACAGGAACAAAAAGGAGGTATCCGCATGAAGGACCCCGAAAGGACTTCTTACCTTAATAATGCAAAAAAATTTCTTTCCACGCCCGCCGGCATTGCGCTCACACTTCTCTGCGCCGCTGTTTTCATCACGGGCATTGTTTATCTCATCACCACAACGAAGATTTTATATGTCGGCTGGAATATTCTGCATGCGCCCACAATGCTACTGCTGAATATTCTGCCGGTGCTGCTGGCATTACTGCTGTTTTTCTTTCTGACCAGAAAAATCGGCTTTTCATGCAGTCTGGTCGGGATTGTGCTGATATTCTTTGCGGTTGTTGACCGTGTGAAGGTTTCCATGCGGCAAGAGCCGCTTCTGCCGACGGATCTGACCTTGGCAAAGGAGGTCATCGCCATTCTGAAAACCTTCCCCGTTTATCAGCTAGTGCTGATTGGGGTCATGCTGATTGTATTCGCGGCGCTTCCGGTATGTAGCTTTCTGAAATCGAAGGCGATTGTACTGCCACCTCTGCCGCGGATTCTAGGACTTGTGCTTGTGCTTGCCTGCGGCTTTGGGGCAAATCACCTCTGGTATGCAAATCAAGCGCTGTATGACAGCTACCCGACTGTGGACAATCCTTATTTTCAGGTGAACCAATACAACACACGCGGTATGATTTATTCCTTCCTGCATCAGTTCAACATCATGCAGGTCAAGGCACCCGAAGGGTATACTGCGGCGGACATACGGACACTGGAGGACACCGATTGGACACCCTCTGTCAGCACAGAAAAGCGTCCGCACATCATTATGATTATGGGCGAAGCATTTTCCGACCTGAGCGAAAACGAGCATCTGGATTTTACGGGCTACCGCGACCCGATGAAAAACTGGAAGGAAATCTGCGCGGAGGAAGGCACCATCAGCGGGCATATCGTTGTGCCGAACTTCGGCGGCGGCACCTCCAATACGGAATATGATGTGCTGACAGGCTGTGCAACACGGTATCTCGGCAGCTCTTTGCCCTCCTACAGCTTTATCCACAGCGATTTTGACGGCATGCCCCGTCAGCTGCAAAAGCTTGGCTACGAAACGCTTTCCATTCACCCCGGCTATGCATGGTTTTATAACCGCCAGAATGTATATCCCGATCTGGGGTTTGCAGCCTCTTATTTCTTAGAGGATTCCTTCGACCTTGCGACGCAGGGCTATGGCGGCTATGTGAACGAAACGGCAACAATGGATAAAATCATCGAAACACTGGATACGCACATCAAGGAGACGGATACACCGCTGTTTTCCTTTACGGTAACAATTCAGAACCATGGACCTTATGAGAAAAAATACGGCACACTGGAGCAGAACTTCTCCAGCGATATCGAGCTGAACGAAACGCAGACAGACCTGCTGACGCAGTATTTCCAAGGAATTGGGGATGCGGATGAGCAAATCGGGCGTTTGAAGGAATATGCAGAAGACTCCGATGAGCCCATTGTTCTGGTTTATTTCGGCGACCACCTGCCCGGCTTTTCCAACGGGATGGAGTTTTTCGATCTGCTGGATTACCCCATTGATGCCAACGGCTCGCCGGACGAACAGCTTGCCGTTTACGAAACACCCTACCTCATCTGGCAAAACGAAAGCGCAAAAGCACTCAAAAATACAAAAACGGCAGCGGAAATCGGCCTGCCGGAGGATGGACTCATCAGCTCGCAGTTCCTCGGCTCTGCTGTGTTGGAGCTATTTTTGTCTGACTATGAATCCCCTTTGCAGCATGAAAACAATCAGGTACGCAGAGAATTGCCTGTTTGTGCAAAAAATATCTATGTTGATGCAAACGGAACCTACAAAACAGAAATTTCCGAAGAACAGCAGAAAACGCTGCAACGCTTGATAAACTGGCAATATTACAAGCTTTTTGACGAAAAGAACCCTTAACGGCATACCGAAATCTGTTTCACACCAAGAGAATTTCTCTTGGTGTGTTTCTTTTTACGAGGTGTTTTTGTTCTGACATGTGACAAGAATGTGACAGTTTTCTCTCTTTCAACATCCTAATTATTTCCATCTATAGTATAAACTTCTTGTTAATATTTTCCATTTTATGTAAAAAATCGATTGTAAATAAATGCCATCTTTTTCTTGATTTTTCCGTTTCTTAGCGTTGTATTTATTTAAATACAAACATTTCAACAAAAAATATTGTATTTTTTTAATTTTTTTATTGAAATTAAGCAAATTATACGGTAGAATAAGGTTACTACAAATCGCCGCAGTAATTTTTATTTCCAATGTCTTTTTTTACAGGCAAGGAAATCGGAGGGAGGGAATTACGGCGGCAGAAAAATTTCTCAGGAAGAAATTTTTCATAACAGGAGGTTCTTTCTACTCCGGCTATCATTCATTATTTTCTTAACGTAAGGAGGAATACTTATGTCTACAACTGAAAATCGCGGTCAATTTGGTTCAAAGCTAGGCTTTATCCTGTCCGCAGCAGGTTCTGCTGTAGGTCTGGGTAACATCTGGAAGTTCCCCGGCAAAGCGTATAATTGCGGCGGCGGTGCTTTCCTGTTGGTTTACATCATCATGGTTGCTCTGATCGGTACCACAGTTATGATGGCAGAATTTACGGTAGGTCGTAACGCACACAAAAATGCACTCGGTTCCTTCCGCGCCATCAGCCAGAAATGGGGCTTTGCAGGCGGTATCGGCGTTCTGACAGGCTTCATCATCCTTTGTTACTATTGTCAGGTTGGCGGCTGGACTATGAAATACATCTACGCTTACATTGCAGAAGCAAAGATGGTATACGCTGATCCTACGGCTTACTTCCTTGGCATGCTGGGCGCAAACGGCTTCCCTCTGCAGGGTGCTGTTATTTTCCCTCTGATTTTCCTGTTCCTGACAGCCTTCATTCTGAGTCACGGTACAGCAGGTATCGAAAAGATGTCCAAGGTTCTGATGCCCTTACTGTTTGTACTGCTGATTGGTCTGATGATTCGCTCCTGCACACTGCCCGGCGCTGACGCAGGTCTGAAATACATGCTGAATGTTGATTTCTCTACCATCAACAGCAACGCTATTCTGGTTGCTCTGGGTCAGGCATTCTTCTCGCTCTCTCTTGGTATGGGTATCATGGTTACATACGCTTCCTATCTGTCTGATGAAGATAACCTGATTTCCAACACCGGTATCGTTTGCGTACTGGATACTCTGGTTGCTCTGTTCGCAGGCTTCATGATTATCCCCGCTGTATTCGCTACAGGCATCGACCCCGGTATGGGCGGCGGCTTCGCATTCGCAACACTGGCAGGCGTATTTGAAGCAATCCCCGGCGGTACACTGTTCGGTCTCTTGTTCTACTTCCTGCTGTTCTTCGCAGCAGTAACCTCCTCTACTTCCATCATGGAAGGTACGATTGCATTCCTGATTGAGGAAAAAGGTCTTAAGAGAAACCATGCACTGCTTGGTACATCCGTTGTTGTATTCATCATCGGCGTATTCTACACACTGTCTCAGGTTTACATGAACATCAAGGGTATCTGGGTTTCCAAGAACGGTATCGAATACCCCATCTTCGGCGACTTCCTGGAATACCTGACAGACAGACTGCTGCTGCCTTTGGGCGCACTGTTCTCCGTACTCTGTGTCGGTTGGGTTTGGAGCCCCGAAAAATCCGTAGAGGAAGCTACTTCTCACGGCAGATTCAAATTCTCCCTGGCACCTGTTTACAAATTCATGGTAAAAATCGTTGACCCTATCGCAATCGGTGTTATCATCATTGCAGGTCTGGTATTCGGTATGTCTATTTCTTAATTCAAAAAATTTCTCAAAAAGAAAATATTTCTTAAAGAGAAACATAAAAGCATACTGTTGCATAAACGATATGATAAAAAGGACGAAGGCTCCCCCTTCGTCCTCTTTTTTTGCCCATAATTTAGCATTTTTATAGGTGAAACGCCATTATGTATACTGTCCTTTTATTCATACTATACAATCACATTTCATTTTTGCCATTGACATTAAGAGAAACACGCCTAAATCTTAACGGTTTTTTTATGGAAATTTACATGATTTTCCGCTATTCTAGCCTTAGGATAAATTTGTAAGATATTGGAACTGCATACATTTTCTTCTTTATCAGGAAAGATTCCCTATCAGACATCATACAACTTAGAAGAGGGACTGAGAAAAGGATGTCTGAAAAGAAGGCCATTATATGTATCCATTATGCGTTTTATGTCGTTTCAGTATTCTTACATCTCATCCAGCGAAACAATAGGGCTTCAAATCTATCGTTTATCTGTAAAGGAGGAATACTTATGTCTACATCAGCTGAAAATCGTGGTCAATTTGGTTCGAAGCTAGGCTTCATCCTGTCTGCAGCAGGCTCTGCTGTAGGTCTGGGCAACATCTGGAAATTCCCCGGTAAGGCTTATTTCTGCGGCGGTGGTGCCTTCTTGATTATCTATCTGATTATCGTTGCTCTGGTTGGTACAACCGTTATGATGGCAGAATTTACGGTTGGACGTAAAACACACAAAAATGCAGTTGGCGCTATGCGTGAATTAAACGCAAAATGGTCCTGGGTTGGCGGCCTTGGCGTTCTGACAGGCTTCATCATCCTTTGCTACTACTGTCAGGTTGGCGGCTGGGCGATGAAATATATCGTTGCCTACATAGTAGATGTAAAAACCATCTGGGCTGACCCTACAGCTTACTTCCTGAATAATCTGCTAGGCGCAGACGGCACATTCCCTTTGCAGGGCGCTGTCATCTTCCCCTTCATCTTCTTGTTCTTAACGGCATATATCATCAGCCACGGCACAGCCGGTATCGAAAAAATGTCTAAGCTTCTGATGCCCCTGCTGTTCATCATGCTAATTGCTCTGATGATTCGTTCCTGTACTCTTCCCGGTGCAGATGATGGTCTGAAATACATGCTGAATGTTGATTTCTCCACTATCAACGGCGTTGCAATCCTGACCGCTCTGGGGCAGGCATTCTTCTCCCTCTCCCTTGGCATGGGCGTTATGATGACATACGCTTCCTACCTCTCCAATGAAGATAACCTGATTTCCAACACGGCTATCGTTTGTACATTGGACACTCTGGTTGCTCTGTTTGCAGGCTTCATGATTATCCCCGCTGTATTTGCGACAGGTATTGCTCCCGGTATGGGCGGCGGCTTTGGGTTTGCTACACTGGCAGGCGTATTCATGGCTATTCCCGGCGGCCAGCTGATTGGTACCGTATTCTATTTCCTGCTGTTCTTCGCTGCAATCACTTCTTCCACCTCCATTCTGGAAGGTACGATTGCTTTCCTGGTAGAAGAAAAGGGATTCGAACGAAAGAAAGCACTGCTCGGTGCATCCATCGTTATCTTTATCATTGGTGTTATGTATACACTTTCTCAGGCATACATGAACCTGAAGGGTATCTGGATCTCCGGCGACGGTATCAGCTATCCTATCTTTGGTGACTTCCTGGAATACCTGACAGACAGACTGCTGCTGCCTCTGGGTGCATTCTTTACAACTGTATTCGTTGGCTGGATTTGGGGTACAGACAATTCCGTAGAGGAAGCTACCTCCTATGGCAAGTTCAAATTCACCCTTGCACCTGTATACAAATTCATCGTTAAAATCCTTGACCCTATCGCAATCGGTGCTATCATCATTGCAGGTCTGGTATTCGGTATGTCTATTTCCTAATAGAACTCAAAAAAATGAAAATCGGCTGAGGCGGAAGCTCTCCCTTCCTTGCTTCCCCTCTCCGTCATTTAGATTATTACGCGGCAATGACAGAGGACTCGAAAGAGCCCTTTGTCATTGCCATTTTTCTTTTTCGGAAATCCCTTCGCACCATAATCGACTTTTTCCATAGTATAAATATTGTAAATGCCAAAAGGAGGAAACACGCATGAGAGAAATGTGCAGAAACTTCGCCTGTAATCAGCATTGCAGACAAAACAACACAGAGACCGCTTCCGCCACGCTGACACCGGCTACCATGATAGGAAATTGCAACGCCTGCGTGCTGGAGCAAATTGGGCCGGCGCAGGCTATGGTGCCCTTCCAGCCCTATGAAGCACCGATGGAGGCTGAGCAAAGCCTTATCTGCGGCACGGTCTTTGCCGATCTGGCTATCCCCTATTGCTCCGGCTGGAATCTTTATCGTTTCGGAAGGGGGGCAGAGGTATGAATCAGGAGGAATTATTGAAATCCTTGATGGAGCTTGACTTTATTGCTGTAGACTTGGGGCTTTTTCTGAATACGCACCCCGATGACAGCGATGCCATTGCAGCATACAATCAGGTCATCACTGCCGCTGACACGGTTCGTATGAAATACGAGGAGACATTTGGGCCTCTTTGCTCCTTCCGCAGCTATGCCGCCAATACACAGGCTTGGCAGTGGATGGAAAATCCATGGCCTTGGCAGAACGATGCCAATTTTTCTCTGGCAGGAAAGGAGTGTAAATAAATGTGGATTTATGAAAAGAAATTGGAATTTCCTGTGAAGATTACAAAACCAGATGCAAGACTTGCGAAAATCATGATTGAACAATATGGGGGTGCAGATGGCGAGCTGGGTGCATCCCTGCGGTATCTCAGCCAGAAATTTACGATGGTAACGCCCGAGGCAAAAGCAACGCTGAATGACATTGCTACAGAGGAATTCGCCCATTTGGAGATGATGGGCACCATCGTGCATCAGCTGACACAAGGGCTAACAAAGGACGAAATTCTTGCCGCCGGCTTAGATCCCTATTATGTGAACCATGGCTTAGGCGTATACCCCTCCTCCGCCGCGGGTGTTCCCTTCACTGCTGCGTATCTGCAATCCAAGGGAGACCCCATTACCGATTTGTATGAGGATATGGCAGCAGAGGGTGCGTTTGCATAAGCACAACTTTTTCTTCTTTTCCATTCAGAAACAAATCTGTCTCTCCCCTTCCGTTTTCTCTCCATTTTTTCTAAATATTCTCCTTTTGGAGACAAAAGTCTCTTTTTGATTTTCATTTAGAAAAAACAAGAAAATTTTTCCGAATGTAGAAAAATCCCGAAAAATCAATGCTTTTCTGCCTTTTACAAAAAAATATTCTACAGAATTCCAACTTTGGCACACTTCTTGCTCTTATATAGGGCAGAAAGAAAAAAATAAAACCACCTGCCCAAAGCAAAAAAGGAAGGCGGCAGTCTTTGGAAAGGGAAATCCCCCCCTTTCCGGAAAAAGCCTTAGAAATCAAGGAAAACTGCGACTTTTCACCGACCTGCTTTGGACGAAAATCAACATTTTTTCCGAAAAATAAAACGGATTTACCCTCCGTAGCAACGGAAAAGGGGGCAAAATGCTTCTTTCTACAGAAAAAGACATTTGTTTTTTCAAGCAAAGACTTTGTCTCTATTTAGAGACTATGTCTCCAAAAGAAGAAATGTGTTTCCGATCGGAGAGTCTTGTTTCCAAACAGAGAACACCGTCTCTAAAAAGAGAATTAAGTCTCTAAAAGAAGAATCCAGTCCCCAAACAGAGAATTTCAATAGAACCGCAAAAAAGCGTGCTAAAATAAAAAGAAAGGAGGAGAGAGCATGACAGAAATAAATCAAGACAAACGATACAAATACATCTTTGACGAGATACTGACGCTGACCGATGACGGCTTCGTCGTTGTCGATAACCATGATGTGATTACAGATATAAACGAGCAATACTGCCAATACCTGAAAACCACCAGAGAGTATGCCATCGGCAGAAGTATTGCAGAGATTATCCCCAATACAAAAATGATTGACATTGTCAATTATGCCTACCAAGAGGAAGGCGCCATTCTTCGCCTAAGCGAAAAATCGGACGATGATTCGGACAGAATCTTTCTGGTAAACCGCTCCGCCGTATATGACGAAAACCACAATGTCATTGCAGGCGTGGCACAGGTAAAATTCCGACTGCAAACTCTGGATTCTGCAAAGAAGCTGATGCGGAAATATTCCGAATATGAATTTTACAGAGAGGAATACCGCAGCAGAAACAGCTCGCAATATTCCTTCGATAAAATCGTCGGCAACAGCCCACGCTTTGCAGAGGTCAAAAAGGCAGGCTATAAAGCCGCCAAGACCATGTTCCCCGTTCTGCTGACAGGCGAAACGGGCACAGGCAAGGAGGTTTTCGCCAACGCCATCCACAACAACGGAGAGCAGCGGGAAAAGCCGATGGTCAGCATTAACTGTGCCGCCATTCCCAATGAGCTTTTGGAAAGTGAGCTGTTCGGATACGAAGAGGGTGCTTTCACAGGGGCGAAAAAGGGCGGCAAAAAGGGAAAATTTGAGCTGGCAAGCGGCGGAACGCTTTTTCTGGATGAAATCGGGGATATGCCCTTAGGGATGCAGGCAAAGCTGCTGCGTGTGCTGCAGGAAAAGGAGATTTCAAAATATGAGCTGCAAAAAAGATAACTTCATACGTTTATAACGGGAGAGACACCGCAGGCTGTTTTTGCGGATTTCCGTCCCCCGAAGAAATCGGGTGTTTCGTGAAAAAATGCGAAAACAGCAGGTGTTCTTTTTGTACCCAAAAATCAGCAAGCGGCGTACAAAAAAAGCTGTCTCCTTCCGTGAAAAAATATAAAAACTATACAAAAACCAATAAAAAACACAAAACAAAACACAAGACATCAAGGAGGAATTTATTATGAAAAACCTGAACACAAACGCACTGGAAAACCTGAAGCTGGATCTGGAAAACCATGTACTCATCGTTACTATGAACCGCCCCAAGGCGCTGAACGCTCTGAACAATCAGACCTTGGATGAGCTGCAGATGGTATTCGATTATGTAAGCAAAGAAAATGACATCTACGGCGTTATCATCACAGGCGAAGGCAGAGGCTTTGTTGCAGGCGCAGACATCGTGCAGATGCAGCCCTACAGAAGTGAACAGGGCAGAGACTGCCTCGTCTGATTGGTACAGGCCTGGCAAAGGAAATGATTTACACAGGCAAGCACATTGATGCACAGACAGCCCTGCGTTACGGTCTGGTAAACAGAGTGGTTCCCGCAGAGGCTCTGATGGATGAAGCAAAGGCACTGATGGATGATATTTTAAAGGTGTCCCCAATGGCAATCAAGTATGCAAAGCTCTCTATCAACAAGGGCGCAGATATGGATTTGATGAATGCTTTGGAGGTAGAGAAGGACTTGGTTGGGCTTTGCTTCGCAACTGAGGATAAGCAGGTTGGGATGCAGGCGTTCCTGGAAAAACGCAAACCCAATTTCCGTTAATCGGCTTTCATAAAGGAAAGGAGAAGGGAATATGAATTTTAGCGTATTGATTTTGCTGATCGCCATCATCCTCTTTGGCGTGCTGGCATTTCGACAAATGAGTGCCTTGATTCTGGCACCGGTTGTTACCATCTTTGTTATCGTGCTTTCCGGTATGCCCATTCTGGATACCCTGCTGCAGCACTTCATGCCTGCCACATCGGATTATATCACGAAGTATTTTCTGATTTTCTTTGTCGGCGCGCTCTTTGGTGCAGTCTATCAGTTCACAGGGGCGGCGGAATCCATCGCACGCACCATGGGATGCTTCTGCGGCAACCACTTTGTTGCTCCCATGATTATGTGTATCACAGGTCTTTTGACCTTCGGCGGTGTGAGCGGCTTTGTTGTATTCTTCGTGGTTTACCCCATTGCTTTGCAGATGTTCAAGCGTGCCAATCTGACACGCCGCCTGATTCCTGCGGCAATTTCGGCAGGCTGCTGGACATGGTCCATGACAGCGCCCGGCTCTCCCTCTATTCAGAACACCATCGCCATGAAAAGCTTAGGCACAACTGCAACGGCAGCCTTCCTCCCCTCCCTGATTGCCACCGCCGCAGAGTTCCTGATGATTTTCGTTTGGCTGGAATGCAGAGCCAGAAAATTTACGGCGCAGGGCAAGCTCTTTGAGGACGCAAGCCTGAAAATGCAGCTTTCCGCAGAGGAATTGGAGGAACGCTCCTCTGATAACCTGCCCCACCCCATCATTGCGCTGATTCCCATTGCGGCAATCATCCTGTGCTTCAATGCACTGAAGCTGCCCGTGGAAACCTCCGTAACCGTCGGCATTATCTTAGCGGTTGTGCTGATGTTCAAGAAGGTTGCAAATATCAACAGCTGGATTGAGGTATTCAACAAGGGTGCGGCAGACTCCGGCTCTGCCATCCTGAACACTGCGATCGTTGTCGGCTTCGGCGGCGTGGTAGAGCAGACAGACGGGTTCCATTATCTGATTACCCATCTGCAAAACCTCTCCATCTCCCCTCTGGTATTCGTTGCAGTAACCATCGCAATCTGCGCAGGCGTTTGCGGCTCCGCCTCCGGTGGTATGGGTGTTGCCTTCGCGGCATTGACAGATACCTATAAGAGCATGGGCGTTAGTCTGGAAGCAGTGCATCGTATCGGTGCCATCGCAGCGGGTACACTGGATACCCTGCCCCATCAGGGCGCACAAATCACGTTACTCGGAATCTGTAAGCTGACACATAAGGAGGTGTACTTTGATATTGCTGTCACACAGATTTTGATTCCCATTCTGACATTGTTTATCTTCATTCCTCTGGTTTCTCTGGGAATGTAGCACACAGAATGGTACCCTAAAAATAACTCTTATCTCATATTTTTCACATGCAAAACAAGGAATGGTTTTTTACCGTTGCTTGTTTTGGTGCTATCCGCAAAAACGCTGAAATTCTATTTTCCTTTCCAATGAAAATTCTCCAAAAAACGGTTCGTTTTCTTCCGAAGCCTCCCTCCGAATACGAGCCGTTTTTCCTTTTTCCTTCGGAAACAAAGCCAATCCCTTTCGCTTTAAAGGCTTTTGATACTCTTTCACAATTTCCTCTATACAAATCGGGATAAATGTGCTATATTAACTGACGGATGGCATTCTGAAAGAAGCTATACTGCAAATTTTATATATTTTATTTTTTTGATTCGCCGGATGGCTGTATCCTCGGAACGGCACAAATGGCAGCAGATGTATCTTGTCTTATCACTTCTTTGTGAAGGAAGGTGATAGGTATGAGAGCAGGTTTTATCGGAGCCGGAAAGGTCGGCTTCACACTGGGTAAATATCTTGCGATGCACGGCATCGAAATCAGCGGTTATTACAGCCGCACACCCGCCTCCGCAAAGGAGGCCGCAGAATTTACACAGAGCAGATACTATACAAGTATAGAAGAAATTACGAAAGACAGTGATACCCTTTTTCTCACTGTGCCGGATGGCGCAATCGGTGAGATATGGGATGACATGCGTAATCTGCCTATCAAAAATAAAAATATATGTCATTGCAGCGGTTCGATTCCATCGACCGTTTTTTTTGATGCAGAAAACAGAGGAGCCTATCGGTATTCAATTCATCCCCTGTATGCAATCAGCAGCAAAACTACCTCCTATCTGGATTTGGGGAAGGCGTGCTTTACCATCGAAGGAAGTGACGCACATCTTGCAGAGCTAAAAGCACTGTTCAGCGAAATGGGAAACACCGTAGTTGCCATTTCGCCCGACAGCAAAGCCCTCTACCATGCAGCCGCAGTTATGGTCAGCAACCAGATTGTCGCACTGGCAGATATGGGCACCGCCCTGCTTGTCAAATGCGGCTTTTCCGAAGCGGCAGCAGCAGAGGCTTTATCTCCCCTTCTTCTGGGAAATGCGCAGAGCGTGGCAGAAAAGGGTGCGGTAAATGCACTTACAGGTCCCATCGAGCGTGGAGATGCCCAAACCGTATCGAAGCATTTGCAGGAGATACGGAAATTTGCAGCGGAAAGCACTGTAGGTCAGGATATTCTGACAGCCTACACCGCCCTTTCCAAACAGCTTATCAGAATTGCTCAGCAAAAGCACCCGCAGAAGGATTACAAGCATTTGGAAAAGGAGTTGGAACAATGAAAAACACAGTAGCTACCCTGCAGCAGCAAAAATTGGACGGAGACAAAATCACTATGCTGACCGCTTATGATTATTCCACAGCAAAGCTAGTGGATGAATGTGGCGTAAATACCATTTTGGTTGGCGACTCTTTGGGCATGGTTATGCTCGGCTATGAGGATACCATCTCCGTTACCATGGAGGATATGATTCACCACACCGCCGCTGTTACCAGAGGTGCAAAAAATGCACTCGTTGTCGGCGATATGCCCTTTATGAGCTACCAGACCTCCGTTTATGATGCCGTTGTGAATGCAGGCAGACTGATGAAGGAGGGCAGATGTCAGGCTGTCAAGCTGGAGGGCGGCGCGTCTGTTTGTCCCCAGATTAAAGCAATCACAGAGGCATCTATCCCCGTTGTGGCACACATCGGGCTGACCCCGCAGTCTGTCAATGCCTTCGGCGGCTTTAAGGTGCAGGGTAAGAGCGAGGCAGACGCACGCAGATTGATTGAAGAAGCAAAGGCAGTTGAGGCAGCAGGCGCTTTCGCCATCGTTCTGGAATGTATCCCTGCAAAGCTGGCAAAGCTGATTACAGAAAGCGTTTCCATCCCTACCATCGGCATTGGCGCAGGTGCGGACTGCGATGGGCAGGTTTTGGTTTATCAGGATATGCTTGCGCTTTTCTCCGATTTTAAGCCTAAGTTCGTAAAGCATTTTGCAAACGCAGGCGAAGTGATGAAGCAGGGCTTTACGGAATACATCAAAGAGGTTAAGGAAGGCACCTTCCCTGCCGCAGAGCATACCTTTAAAATCGCAGATGACATTATCAATAAATTGTACTAATACGGAGGCAAACCATGAAAATCGTAAAAACTATCTCAGAAGTCAGAGCAGCAGTGAAGGCATGGAGAGCAGAGGGGCTTTCCGTTGGATTGGTTCCCACAATGGGCTTTCTGCATGAGGGGCATAAAAGCCTGATTGACAGAGCGGTAAAAGAAAATGACAGAGTTGTTGTAAGTGACTTTGTAAACCCCACACAGTTCGGGCCTACAGAGGATCTGGCAAGCTACCCCAGAGATTTGGAACGCGATGCCACACTTTGCGAAAACGCAGGCGCAGCACTTCTGTTCAACCCCGAACCCTCCGAAATGTACGCAGAGGATGCGTGTACCTTCGTGGATATGAGCGGACTGACAGGCGAGCTTTGCGGCAAGAGCAGACCCATTCACTTCCGTGGCGTTTGCACCGTTGTTTCCAAGCTGTTCCACATCGTAGCACCCGACCGTGCTTATTTCGGGCAGAAGGATGCACAGCAGCTTTCTGTTATTCGCCGCATGGTGCGTGATTTGAATTTTGATATTGAAATCATCGGCTGCCCTATTGTGCGTGAAGCAGACGGTCTGGCAAAAAGCTCCAGAAATACATACCTGAATGCAGAAGAACGCAAGGCCGCTCTGGTGCTGAGTCAGGCAGTGAAGCTGGGGCAGAAGCTGGCAGCAGATGGCGAAGCATCCGCAGATGCCATCACAACAGCTATGAAGGAATTGATTGAAAAAGAGCCTCTGGCACGCATTGATTATGTAAAAGCAGTGGATGCCGTTTCCGTTGAGCCTGTCAGCAAAATGCAGCCTCCCGTATTGGTTGCCATGGCGGTTTATATCGGCAAAACCAGATTGATTGATAACTTTATTTACGAAGGGTAAGGAGAAAACGCTATGAATTTGAATATGTTAAAAGGAAAAATCCACAGAGCAACCGTTGTGCAGGCAGAATTGGATTATGTCGGCAGCATTACCGTTGATTCCGATTTGCTTGCCGCGGCAGGGATTCTGGAATATGAAAAGGTGCAGATTGTAGATATCAACAACGGAGAACGCTTTGAAACCTACACCATCGCAGGCGAAGCAGGCAGCGGCATGATTTGCCTGAACGGTGCGGCGGCGCGCTGTGTGCAGAAGGGTGATAAAATCATTCTGATGTGCTATTGCCAGATGACACCTGAGGAGGCGGCTGTGAATCCGCCGAAGGTTGTTTTCGTGGATGAGGAAAATAAAATCAGCCGTGTTTCCAGATATGAAAAGCACGGACGCTTGGAGGATATGTAATCCCGATAAGCGAAAAGAGGTCTGTACCAAAGGATACAGACCTCTTTTGCATTTCCTCTTATTTTTTGAGGGCAGGCAGTGCCGCAAAGCCTTCCTCCGCCTGTGCCACTGTCTTCTGAATAATTTCCTCTGCCATGCGCCGCAAATCCATTTGCATCACCGCCGCAATTACGCCCTTTCTCTGCTCCTGCGGCACATCGTACAGCTTGAGCGAACATTCCAGAAAGCGAGAAATTTTCGCTTCCATGGTAAAATAAACATCGCACGGCATTGCCATGAAGCCCCGCATGATGCTTGCCGATGCAATTTCCATTTCGTAGAAATCCTTCAATTCCAAATCGGGCATATATTTCCCGAAAATGGACTGCAGCCGCCCTGCCATGCTCTGATAGATATACGCCGAGGTGGTCGGCAGGGAATACCCCACCACATACAGCTCACGCAGCGGCTCTGTCAGCTCCGCAATATGCAGCTGCAACGATGTTTCCACCGCATACAGAAGCACCGGGTCCTCGATGCCGCTATGCTGCTCCGCCAAGGCAAACTGTCCCCCGAACATCCGCCGCACCAGCTCCAGCAGCAGTGCCTCCTTGCTCGCAAATGCCCGAAAGAAAGAGCTTTGTGTCATGCCTGCCGCCTTTGCAATTTTTGCCGTTGTGGTTTTTTCGTAGCCGCTTTCCAGAAACAGTGCTACTGCCGCACGCAGCATTTTCTGTTGCGTAAGCAAGCCATTCGTCTGTTTTCCTCTTGGTGACAAAATCGTCCCCCTCTTTCCGTTTTACTTGTGATTATAATCACATTTTATCATCTATTTCACTCCGCCGCAAGGGCAAACGCGCCGAAATACGCTTTTGGGGAAAGGCAAAATACCCTCCCTGCCGTTTCGCAAAGAGGGTATCTGTCAAAATTTTATTTTGTAATGGTTACTGTTTTTTCGGCTTCATTCCATGCCACCTGTGCGCCAAGGGTTTCGGAAATGAACCGCAGGGGCAGATAGGTTCTGCCGTTTTCCACGAATGCCGCGGCATCCAGCTTCACAGCCGTGCCATTGACATACGCCGTATCTGCGCCAATGGTAATGAGAATGACATCTGCGCCCTTCTGAATGGTGACGCGCTGCAGCTCGCCGTTCCATGTTACGGTTCCGCCAAGGCTTTCCGCCACAATACGAATCGGGAGCATGGTTCTATCGTTCACGATTTTCGGGGCAACGTCATTTTTGATTTCTCTGCCGAAAACAGAAATCTTCCGACTGCCAATCGTGAGGATAATTTCGTTATTTTCTTTCCATTTTGCGTAAAGCGTGCTATTCGCGGTCAGCTCTGCGCTGAAATCAAAGGGCTTGGTCAGCTTGCTGTCGCTATACCAGCCGACGAAAATATAGCCCTCTTTTGTCGGGTCGGCAGGTCTTTCGATTTTGCCGTTTTTATCCGTTTTTACCTTATCGACCGCACTGCCGCCGTTTGTATCGAACTGCGCGGTATAGGTCTGGGTTGCTGCGCCGCTACTGCTGCTGCGCTTTTTCGTCAGCACAAGCCCTTCGGGAATCTCGCAGGCAAAGGGGTTGATATCGCCATCTGCCGCACGGGTGATTTTCACATCGTATGTCCCTGCGGTATTGGGAACGGCACTCTTCCATGCGTCTGTTGTATCATGCAGACGATATTCCTTTGTAAATTCAATACTTTCGTTAAGCGTTCCCTCAGAAGTCACCTTTACCACAAAGCCGTTGCCGATATTTCTGGTGGTGAAGTGCTGTGGTGTTTTGTCGATGGTAAGGTCTACGCTCGGCAGGTTGGGCAGGTCGGGATATTCACCCCCATGCAAAGAGGGGAGCTTATACGCTTCGGTCGGGATTGACCAAATAGTTGTATCAAAGCCATTCCAGTCAAATGCTTCGTTCTTCTGCACATCCGTCATAAGCTTGCCTTTGGAAACGAAAACAGTTGTGCCTTGTTTTACATCTGTGGTATCAATATCCGCATAGCCTTCTTTCCCGTATACTACAAGCTTGGTTCTGTTGTAGCCGTAGTTGCTCGTTAAGGTTACATTCTCAACCCTACTCACATCCCCTACAATACGGTTTACACAGTCGCCGTCTGTCACGCTCTTTGCCAGAGAAACGCAGTTTTTTATTGTAGAACCGGAGACAAATCCTGCAATGCCACCTGCGCTATTTCCCGCCGGAACATTGCCGCTGTAATAACAGTTTTCTATGGTAACATGGTAAGCATATCCGGCAATGCCACCGGCAATCTCTATTCTTGCTGTTACATCTGCCAAGGCATAGCAGTTTTTGATTGTGCCACGAGCACTTCCGGCAATACCGCCTATATAAGAATCTTCCCCCGTCACATCTCCCCGGAAGGAACAACTCAAAATCTGCGTTTTTCCATCTGCATTACCCACAATGCCGCCTACATCGTTGAATCCTTTTACTTCCCCTGTGACATTGCAGTTTTTGATAGTTGCGTCTTGCGTATAGCCGAATAAGCCGGCATTATTACTATTACCTGTTACTTTAAGGTTGGTAATCTTGTACCCATCGCCATCAAAAGTTCCTTTAAAAGGTTTTGCATCTTTTCCATTATTAATTACTGTTCCGATGGGTGTCCATGGTTCGTTGTTCAAGTCAATATCTGCGGTCTGCTTGAAGTGTTTGCCTTCGTAGGCTTCGCCGCTGTTTACCTTTTCCGCCAGCAGCTTCAAATCATTGACATTGCGAATGAGATAGGGGTTTGTTTTTATACCAAAGCCATCAAAACCAACGCCTGTCATGCATTTCGGCAGTTCCGAAAGCTGCGTACCGCCTACGTCTTTCAATATCGGCAAGCCGTTGTCTGTGAATTGCCATGCGGAATTATCACTGCCAAAAATTCCAGAGAACTGCTTGGAAAGTTCTCCGTTTGTATAGGTAAGGTTTGCGCCGTTTAATCCTGCTTCATCATCAGCAGAAAGAGCCGGGTCACTCCAAGCGTAGTTATTTGTTAATGTTAGATTATATATGTTCCCTACAATACGATTTGTATTACTGCCTGTCACGCTTTCTGCCAGAGAAACGCAATTTTGGATTGTGCCTCCCCATACATTACCGACAATGCCGCCTGCAGACCCACTTGCGGATACCTCCCCACTGTAATAGCAGTTTTCTATGGTAACACTGAAAGCATCTCCAGCAATGCCGCCAACAAATTTTCCTCCGGCAGAAACATCCGCCAACGCATAGCAGTTTTTAATTGCACCTCTGCCTTCTCCTGCAATGCCGCCTACTTTATCATTTCCTCCATGTACCGTTCCGATTGCATAGCAGCTGCTGACTTCACATTGATTTTGCACTTGCCCCACAATACCGCCTACATACGCATTCCCCGTCACATTGCCTTGGAAGGAACAATTCAAAATATTATTCGTTTTTCCATCTACAGCACCCACAATGCCGCCTACAAAGTTATATCCACTGACTTCCCCTGCTACATTGCAATTCTGGATAGTTGCGTTTTTCACATAGCCGAATAAACCGACATACTCATTACGACCTGTTATTGTAAGATTGGCAATCTGATGCCTACCGCCATCAAATGTTCCTTGAAAATATCTACTTTCTGGCTGCCCAAATTCGCCCACATAAACTTTTGTTCCGATGGGTGTCCATTCTTCCTTCTTCAAGTCAATATCTGCGGTCAGCTTGAAGTGTTTGCCTTCGTAGGCTTCGCCGCCGTTTACCTTTTGTGCCAACAGCTTCAAATCATCCACATCTTCAATCAGATAAGGACTTTCCGCCGTGCCTGCCCCTTCAAAATCCGCAGCTTCATTTTCGGATACCACTGTGCTGTTTTCTTCTTCCATCAGCAGAGAAATTCCTTTCAGCAGCTCTTTCTTGCTTTTCTCCTGCGGCTCGGTTTTCTCGTCAGACTGCTCCTGCAATTTCTCTTTTTCTTCTTTTTCTTCTTTTTCTTCTTTCAGTTCCTCTTTTTCTTCTTTCAGTTCCTCTTTTTCTTCTTTTTCTTCTTTTTCCTCTTTTTCTTCTTTCAGTTCCTCCTTGATTTCCTCCTTGATTTCCTCAAGCATTTTTTCCTGCACGAGCTCCTCCTGCGCCACGGCACGCATCGGCACCGCCGTTACCGCAAGGCACACTGCCGCCGCAATGCTTATCCATTTCTTCCAATTCATATTACCCCTCCTTCATGCGCTTTTGCGGACTACGGCAAAGCCCCCATATCATCCGCAAAAATTTCACTTGTGATTATAATCACATGGTATCATATCTGCTTTTTCTCTGCAAGGAAAAATAAGATAAAATTTTCTTTTTGGAAAAAATAGACAAACCCAAAAATGCGTCCCAAATCGGAAAGGGGCTGAGGCGGAAATATTCGCCCCTTTGCCGGAATACACTTAAAAAAGGGGGGATTTTTATGGAAAAAGCACCTTGCCGCAGTATTTTCAAAAACGGAACAGACCGCACCACGCAGGCAGAGGTTACGCGAATCTGGGCAGCTCTCATCAATCAGGCAGAAAAGGCAAGCACCATCCTCGCAAGGGAAAACGCATAGCATGAAAAGGGAAAGAGCCGCCATTTACTGCCGCCTATCGGAGGAGGACAAGGGCAAGGGCTCCGCCGAAAACGACAGCAACAGCATACAAAACCAACGCGCCCTGCTGACGGAATATGCCCATTCCCAAGGCTGGGAAATCTACGAAATCTACATTGATGATGACTACAGCGGCGCAGACCGCAGCCGCCCTGCCTTCAAGCGCATGCTGCACGCCGCCGAGGAGAAACGGTTTGACATCATCCTCTGCAAAACACAATCCCGTTTCAGCAGGGAATTAGAGGTGGTGGAACGATACATCAACCGCCTGCTTCCGCAATGGGGCATCCGCTTTCTGAGTTTGGTGGACAATGCCGATTCCGCAAACGAGGATAATCTGCTTCTGCGGCAAATCAATGGCATTATGGATGAGCATTATCTGGCGGAGCTATCCAAAAATATCCGCAGTGTGCTGACGCACCGCAGAAAAAACGGCTTTCACATCGGCTCCTTTGCGCTCTATGGCTACAGAAAGAATCCCGACCGAAGGGGACATCTGCTGATTGACGAGGAGGCGGCGGCAGTGGTGCGTGAGGTTTTCACGCTTTTCTCGCAGGGCTACGGCAAAACCGCCATCGCACGCATGCTCAACGAAAGAGGGATTCCAAATCCAACGGAATATAAACGCTTACAGGGGATTCGCTATCGGCAGCCGAAAGGCAAGGGCAGTACGCTCTGGAAATATTTCGCTATCTCCAATATGCTGACAAATGAAATCTACATCGGCAACATGGTGCAGGGAAAATATGGCAGTGTTTCCTACAAAACCAAGCAAAACAAGCCGCGCCCCAAGGAAGAATGGATACGGACAGAGGGGACGCACGAGCCGATTATCGAACAGGAATTATGGGAGCGCGTACAGAAAATGCTTGCCGAAAGGGCAAAGCCCTTTCCGTCCGGAGCAATCGGACTTTTTGCGCGTAAGGCGCGCTGTGCGGAGTGCGGCTACACGCTGCGTTCCTCGAAAACCAAGGGGAAATATTATCTGCAATGCCCCAATCATCACATTTCCAAGGAGAGCTGCAGGGGAGCGTTTATTTCTGTGGAGCGGCTGGAGCGGATGGTTTTGCAGGAATTACATACGATTTCCGATGCCTATCTGAATTGGGAGGAGCTGGAACGACAGCTTGATTTTTGCAGTCATTTAAAGGAGCAGAGGGCTTCTTTACAGAAAAGCATCCACGCCCATGAGAAAAAAATTGAGGAAGCTCATAAGGCAGTGCGAGAGCTGTATCCGGATAAGGTGCGCGGTGTTCTCTCCGAAGCGGAATATCTCGATTTATCGAAGCATTTTTCAGCGGAACTACAGCAGCAGGAGCGGCTGATTGCGGACGCAGAGCGGAAAATCATCGACCTTGACGCACGCATTGCCGCAGGGGATAACCGCCGCGCCATCATTGAAAAATACATCAACCCGACGCACCTGACAAGGGAAATGGTCGAAATTCTGATTGATTCTATTTCTGTCGGCAGACGGATTGCAGGGACAAGGGAGGTTCCCATCACCATATACTGGCGCTTCTGAAAAATGGGCGAAAGCAGTGCCGCCCGAAAATTCTGTAGCAAATCTGACAAAATCTGTAAAACACTATTCCTTTTTGTCTTTTTATATGTTAGAATGTATTCACGATATTATTTTTGAATACAAATACAAAGGAGGTACTATTATGGTCTATATCGAATCCCCCAGCACAAATCCTGCTTTTAATCTGGCTCTGGAGCAATATGTTTTCGACCGAATGGACAGAAGTCAGGAATACTTCATGCTTTGGCAGAACGATAACACCGTTGTCATCGGTAAAAATCAGAACGCCTTTGCAGAGGTCAATCAAAAGGTTGCCGATGCAAAGCATATCTCCGTTGTCCGTCGACTTTCCGGCGGCGGTGCCGTATATCATGATTTGGGGAATCTGAACTTCACATTTATTCTCGATGCAAAGGATGCAACCGATCTGGATATTCGTCTGTTCTGTCAGCCGATTGCAGAGCTGTTGCGTTCTCTCAACGTGCCTGCTGAGGTCAACGGCAGAAACGATATCAGCATTGAAGGGAAAAAATTTTCCGGCAATTCCCAGTATCTGAAGCAGGGCCGCATCATGCACCACGGCACGTTGATGTTTCATTCAGACCTTTCCGTTGTTGCAGATGTGCTGAATGTTTCCGCAGATAAATTCCAGTCAAAGGCTGCAAAATCCGTAAAAGCAAGAGTGACAAATATTGCGCCTTATCTGCCTGAGGGCTTTACGCTGGCACAATTCAAGGCTCTTCTCTTAAAATACATTTTGAAAGAAGAAAATGTTCAGCCCTATGTATTCTCCGCAGAGGAGCTGGCTGAAATCGAAAAAATCAAAAAGGAACGCTATGATAAGTGGGAATGGAATTACGGCTTTTCTCCCTCCTACAGCGTAGAAAAGAGCCGCCGCTTTGAGGGCTGCGGAAAAATCGAAGTACACATGAATACGGAGGACGGCAGCATTACCGATTTGCAGTTCTTCGGCGATTTCTTCGGCGTAAAGGACTCTGCCGACCTTGCCAAGGCTTTGATTGGCACGAAGCTGGAGCGGCAGGCTCTGGAAAGCCGCCTTGCCGATTTCGATATCGCACAGTATTTCCATGGACTGGAGAAGAATGATTTCCTCAATCTTCTGCTGCAAAGTGAATAAAGACATACATTTGCCGCCTTTCGGTGTGTCCCAATAAGAAAACATGAAGAAAATGAAATAGCTGAAAGACTGCGGATACAAGGAAGTTTCCCGCAGGCATCCTTTGACTTAGGCTGTCAAGGGGAACTGACACAGTAGCCGTCGCTTTCAGCATTTTAGGATTCAAGGTTTCTTATTTGGGCGCACCTTTCAGGGCGGCTTTTTTATTTGGGTATCCCCAAATTTTGCAAAAGAAAATGCCCCGACCGATACGAAATCAGCCGAGGCATCTTCTTTTATTATAGTTATATGTCTAAAGTAACAACTTAAAAGGGATGCGGCTATGGGCTCAGCACAGCCGCAAAAAAAGAGTTATGAAGGAGATTTTGTCTTGCTAAATCCTGCTCCCTCTTTAGAGGGGAGGGGCGGCTGCAAATCCGACTCCACAGCCGCTGTGTATCTCAAAAGTGAACACTTATGTTCATCAAGCTTTTGTTTATCCTTTATCTTTTGTATTTATACTGTTGATTTTTATTTATTGGGAATATGAATTGCTCTCTTTTCTGCTGCCAGAGCCGCTTCTCTCACCGCTTCGGTTACAGTAGGATGTGCGTGGATTGCCGCAATAATATCTTCTACGGTCGCTTCCATACCGATGGCCAGCGCACATTCGCCAATCAGATCTGTTGCTCTGGGGCCAAGAATATGTACCCCCAGAACCTCCTTATATTCTGTCCCGATGATGAACTTAATGCTGCCTACGCCGCCGTTCATAATCAGAGATTTGCCGTTTGCCATCAGAGGGAATTTGCCTACCTGATATGCAATGCCCATTTCCTTGGCTTTTTCTTCTGTCAGCCCAACGCCTGCAAATTCGGGGTCCGTATATACACAGGAGGGGTTGGTTGCACCATTGTAAACCGCATTTTCTCCCAGTGCATTTTCCGCTGCCACTTCACCCTGTGCAGATGCAACGTGCGCCAGCATAACCTTGCCCAGACAGTCACCGATGGCATATACATTGGGTACATTTGTTTCCATTTTATCGTTGACTGTGATACGACCTCTGTCATTCGCAATGCCTGCCGCATCTAAATTCAAGGCTTCTGTGTCCGTTCTTCTGCCGACAGCAACCAGTACCTTTTCTGCTTCAAAGGGCTGCACCTTGCCGCCAATTTCCACATTCACCTTTGCGCCGACTGCCGCCGCTTCTACAGACTGCACCTTTGCGTCTGTCATAATCTTTACGCCTTTTGCCTCCATCAGCTTGCGCAGCTGTGCTGTCAGCTCGCCATCCATCATGGGCAGCAGCTTAGGTGCGGCTTCTACCACCGTTACCTCTGTACCGAATTTGGAGTACGCAGTTGCCAGTTCGATACCGATTACGCCACCGCCAATGACCAGAAGGCTTTTGGGAATTTCTTCAAAAGACAAAGCGCCTGTCGAATCTACGCAGTTTGCATTTTCCTTTACCCCGGGAATGGGAGGCACCGCGGGGACGGAGCCTGCTGCGATGATGATTTTATCAAATGTCATGTTTTCCTTTGTACCGTCCTTTTTCAGGACAGCCAGAGTATCCTTGGATGCGAAGGATGCTGTTCCCTCCACAACCTGAATCTTATTTGCCTTCATCAGACCGGTCACACCGCCTACCAGCTGTGCGGTAATGGCATTTTTCTTTGCCTGCACCTGTTTCCAGTCTACATTTTTCACTTCAATATGGATGCCGTATTCCGCCATTTCCTTTGCTTCTGTCAGCGCCTCTGCCGCATGCAGGATTGCCTTTGTGGGAATACAGCCGACATTCAAGCAGGTGCCACCCAATTTGTTCTTTTCAATCAGCGTTACCTTGCCGCCCAGCTGTGCCGCTCTGATTGCCGCAACATAACCGCCGGGGCCGCCGCCGATGACTGCTACTTTTGTTTCGCCGGCAGGCTTTTTCTCTGCCGCGGGAGCGGCTGCCTGTACGGGTGCTGCCTGTGCGGGTGCTGCTCCAACCTGCTCGCCTGCTTCGCCGATATATGCCAGGAGCCCCTTTACGGGTACATCCTCGCCTTCCTGTGCCACAATTTTAATCAGTGTGCCTTCTGCTTCTGCTGTCACCTCACTGGTCAGCTTATCTGTTGTAATTTCCAGCAGAACATCGCCAACCTTTACGGCATCGCCTTCCTGCTTTACCCATTTGGAAACCGTGCCTTCTTCCATTGTCAGCCCAAGCTGAGGCATTTTAACCTCTACTGCCATAGTCTATTCCTCCTGTCTGTTCAGGTTCCTTTTCTTGATTTCTGTCTCCTTTTTCTTCCGATGTTACAGCAGAATCTGCATGGGATGCTCCATCAGATCCCGGATAGCCAGCTCAAATTTTGCTGCTGTCGCACCGTCAATCAATCTATGGTCGAATGTAAAGGAAATGCGCATGAACTGTCTCTTTGTGATGTTGCCTTCTGCATCCATTACCAGCTCATCCTGCACTGCGCAGACACCCAGAATGCCTGCATCCGGCTGATTGATGATAGGATTAAAAGTTTCTACGCCGAACATACCCAGATTGGAGATGGAGAAGGTAGAGCCCTTATATTCATCCATCGACAGCTTATTTGTTCTTGCACGCTCTGCCAGATCTCTCGCTGCTTCGGAAATTTCACCCAGACTCATCTTATCCGCATCCTTGATAACGGGCACAATCAGACCATCCTCCAGCGCAACCGCCATACCGATATTCACATGGGCGCGCTTGATAATCTGGTCGCCGTCCAGACTTACCAGAATATGCTTGTTATTTTTCAGTGCCTTTGCCGTTGCTTTCAGCACATAATCATTCAAAGAATATTTAACGCCAAGGTCATTGTTAATCTTCTTACGGAATGCCATCAGCTCTGTCACATCAATGCGGACATTCTGCGTAACGGTAGGGATTTCCTGTGCGGATTTTGTCATTCTTTCGGAAACGACCTTTCTCATCCCTGCCAGCTTTACAACCTCGTCGCCATCCATCAGTTCCAGTGCGGTTTTCTTCGGTGCTGCCTTTTCTGCTGCCGCCTGTGCTGCGGGCGCAGGTGCGGCTTTTGCAGCTTCTGCTGCCGCCAGAATATCCTTCTGCACGATTCTGCCCAGAGGGCCGGAACCTGCCACCGTTGTATAATCTACCCCCAGCTTTGCCGCTGTTTTCTTTGCCAGAGGGGAAATTCTGATTCTGCCGCCTGCCACAGGTGCAACAGGTGCTGCAGGTGCTGCTGCGGGCACGGGTGCCGCCGCTTCTGCCGCAGGCGCTTCTGCCTTTGCCGCAGGTGCATCCCCAACCTGTTCGCCTGCTTCGCCGATATATGCCAGCAGACCTTTTACGGGAATGTCCTCGCCTTCCTGCGCAACAATCTTCAGCAATACGCCGTCATGCTCGCTTTCTACTTCGCTTGTCAGTTTATCTGTTGTAATTTCCAGAATGACATCACCTGCTTTTACAGTGTCGCCTTCCTGTTTTACCCATTTTGTGACTGTGCCTTCTTCCATTGTCAGTCCCAACTGAGGCATCTTTACTTCAAAAGCCATGGTTTTCCCTCCTTATTTATTCAGAACCTTTTTCACTGCCTTTACGATATCTGCGGGATGAGGGAAGTTTTCATCCTCCAATGTAGGGCTGAAGGGAGAAACGATATTCAGACCGCAGACACGTTCTACGGGTGCATCCAGTTCATCAAACAGCTCCTCTGCAATCTGTGCGGAAATTTCAGCCGCATAGCTGCCACGCTTTACCTCCTCGGACAGAACGATTACATTGTGTGTCTTGGAAACGGATTTCACAATTGCATCCCAATCCAGAGGAACCAGTGTACGCAGATCCAGAACCTCTGCGCTGATGCCTTCCTTCGCCAGCTCTTCCGCTGCCTCCAGTGCAAAGTATACCTCACGGCTCCAAGTTACGATTGTAATATCTGTACCCTCTCTTTTCACATCCGCAACACCCAGAGGGATGGTGTATTCCCCTTCGGGAATCTGCTCCTTCTTTGCATACAGCAGCTTATGTTCAATAAAGATAACGGGATCCTCATCACGAATCGCGGATTTCAGCAAGCCCTTTGCATCCTCCGCGCTGGAGGGTGCCACAACCTTCAGACCGGGTGTGTGGCAGAAAATATTTTCAAAGCACTGCGAATGCTGCCCTGCGTTTCTTCTGCCTGCGCCCATGGGCAGTCTCAATACCATGGGTACGGTTGCCTGTCCGCCTGTCATATATCTCATCTTTGCAGCCTGATTAATGATAGGATCTGCCGCAACGGTGATAAAGTCATCATACATCAGCTCTACCACAGGGCGAATCCCTCTCATTGCAGCCCCCACTGCCATGCCGCAGAAGCCGGATTCGGAAATCGGGGTATCAAACACGCGATTTTCACCGAATTCCTCCTGAAAGCCAACCGTAATGCCGAAAACATTCCCCATCTTACCCATGTCTTCGCCCATGATAATTACATTTTCATCTCTTGCCATTTCCTCATGAAGAGCCTCGCCGATGGCTTTACTGATGCTCAATTTTTTACTCATCTTACAACGCTCCTTTCATTATCAGAGAAATATACGTCTGTTGTTGCTTCGGAAGGGTCAGGATATGCGGATTCATTTGCAAACTGATAAGCCGCTTCCATCTCATCCTCTACTGCCTTTTCCACAGCCAGAATTTCTTCCTCTGTTGCCACGCCATCCAACAGTCTCTTTCTCATATTGGGGATTGCGTCCTTCTTATGCGCTTCCTCCATGTAGGATGCAGGGCGATAATTTGCAGGGTCACCGCAATAATGTCCCTGATGGCGGAACGTCATGCACTCTACGATAGAAGGGCCGTTGCCCTCTCTTGCATAATCTACCGCTTCTTTTACTGCTTCATATACGGTAACGGGATCATTGCCGTCAACTGTTTTGCCAGGGATGTTATACGCCTGCGCACGCACTGCAATCGTATCCGTATTGGTTACGGAATGGATATTAACAGAAACGCCGTAGCTGTTGTTTTCACACAGGAATACTACAGGCAGCTTCCATGCCGCCGCCATATTTACCGCTTCGTGGAAGGTACCCTGGTTGGATGCGCTGTCACCGAAGAAGCACAGGGTAACATGCTTATCTCCCTTAATCTTGGACACCAGTGCAGAGCCTGCCGCAATGGGAATACCTGCGCCTACGATGCCGTTTGCACCAAGGCTGTGCAGTCCTGCTACATCCGCGATGTGCATGGAACCGCCCTTACCCTGACAATACCCTGTTTTCTTACCGAACAGCTCTGCCAGCATTTTATCCAGAGATGCGCCCTTTGCGATACAGTGACCATGCCCTCTGTGGGTAGATGTCATATAATCTTCGGGTTCCAGTGCATAGCAAGCACCTGTGGGCACTGCCTCCTGCCCGATGCACAGGTGAATATTCCCTGCCAGCATACCCTTTGTGAAGCATTCTGCCGCTTTTGTTTCAAATGCTCTGATACTCAACATTGTTTTGTACATATCCAAAAGCATTTCCTTGGGATATTTTTTACCTTTAGAAGCCAATGTGATTCACACCTTTCTTTTTTCTCATTCTTTTTATGTTTTTTATTTTTGCTTGGGTGCAAACAGAGGCACCCCGAGTTCCTCATCAAATCTTCTGCCCATAACCAGCCCATCCAGCTCCGCAATCACCATATCCGTGGTCAGCAGAACCTTTGTGCCTTCAATGAGATGACCGCCATGCCCTGTGCCGTGCTGGTCGCTCATGCTCATGTGTACATGAAGCAGAAGGTTGCCGTCATCATCGTGGCAGATCATGCCGGCCGCCGCAGTCAACTCAATGGGACCATACAGAATCGTAGGTTCTCCGTAGCCGTATCCTGCTTTTTTATCCTTCAAAGGAACAGGATTACAAAAGGCTGCACCGTCCAGACTACCAATCCCGCTGAGGATTACGCCGTTTTTAATATTTTCTGCTTTGCAAATCTCCTCGATGCCCTTCAAAACATCCATACCGGGCTTCAAGCGGAATGCAACGACTCTTTTTATGCTGCCTGCAGCATGTTCGATGGATTGCATCATTTGTATCTCCCCTTCTTTATTTTGTATTCTTTTTATTTATTTTGTATTCAAATTTTATCATTAGAATTTTTATGTGTCAATACAATACCGCCATTTTTTTCCTTTTTGGCGTAATTTACAGAATGTATTTCTGATTTTTATTTAAAATTCATAAAACTGCTTTTGTATACAAAATGATGTCTAAAAAAAGAGGTTCTTGTCAGAATTTTTTATCACAAAACCTCAGAATCCTATTTTTCTTAAATCAGGCAGGTCTGTCCTTCCTCCATAAAGAACAGCGCATTTTCCTGCCTTCCTGCGCGCATTTCCTGCTCCACAATCTTCCGTATCATCATTTTATCCTCTCCTGCAAAGGGAATATGATAAACAATCTTCGTCTTTGTCTGCAATACGCCTGCCGCAAATAATGCCTTGCCCTCCTCGCTGTGGCTCATCAGCGGATTGACAAACACCGCATCCAGCGCCATGCCTCGTACCGCAGAAAAATCCTCCTGTGTGAAATCCACATCCGCCGTAAAGAGCAGCTTCTTCTCGCCGCACTCTAATAAATAGCAGAAATGCGGCACATCCCAGTAAAGCTTATCCAGATGTCTGGTCTGGAAGGCACGAATACGAATCTCCTGCTCCGGGCGAAAAACGGTTTTCCTGCATAATTCCCGATGCAGCAGAACACACGGAATCCCCATCCCCTCCGCCTTTTTCTGCAACGCCCGCAAGGCAGCAGAGCCGTCTCTCGGCATGAAAATCGCCTTCGGCTGCCGGTACTCCAGATATTCCGCCACCCTCTGCGGCGAAAAATGATCCCCATGCTCATGGGTAAACAGCAGATACTCAATACCTGCAAATTCTCCCTCGCCCGCCTTCAGCTTTTCCCATTGCCTTTCAGAAAGATTGCTGAAGCAATGTCCGTTTTCATCATAAATCCCGTCGATTAGCAGCTTCGTCCCCCGAAACTCCAGAAGCACTGCCGCATTTACCAGAAACGTTGCCTTTACCTGCTCCTGCATCTCTGTTCCCTCCTTCTGAAAAATGCTGCATACCCAAGCAGTATGCAGCATTTTCTTTTCTCAAAATTACATTTTCAAATCTATTTTTTTATTTATTTTTTACATCTTATTTAATCAATCCCGGCAGGAAGGTTGTAACCTGCGGAATATAAGTAACCAGCATCAGCACCACAACACCGATGAGCAGCATTGGCATAACCGATTTTAGCGTTTGCACAAAGCGTGCTCCGGCAATCTGGTTTGTCATCAGCAAGCAGATGCCGACCGGTGGTGTAACCAGACCGATACACAGGTTGAAGCTCATCATGATACCAAACTGCAAAGGGTCAATGCCAAACGCATCCAGCAGAGGCAGCAGGATAGGTGTCATCATGATAATCGCTGCATTTGCCTCCATCAGCATACCGATAACCAAGAACAGAATATTCAGCAGCAGCAGAATGACAACTGTACTATTGGTAAAGGAGCTGAATACCTCCAGAACCTGATGAGGCAGACCGGATGTTGTGATAACATAACCGGAGGATTTGGAAATCCCTACCAGCATCAGAATGGTTGCTGTAGAAATCGCACCATCCACGAAAATGCCGGGGATATCCTTAATCTTAATATCCTTATAAATCAGCAGGCTGACCAGAAGCGCATACACAACTGCAACCGCTGCGGATTCCGTTGGTGTAAAAATACCGCCGAAAATACCGCCCAGAATGATAACGGGCATCAGCAGAGCCCAGATACTGTCTTTGAAAATAAGCAGAACCTCTTTTGCAGATTTTCTTTCATGCGCAGGCAGGTCATTCTTCTTACCATAGAACAGCGCATAAATAATCAGACCGACTGCCATCAGGATACCAGGAATGACAGAGCCGACAAACAGCTTGGATACGGACAAATCCGTAATGCTCGCATATACAATCAATGTAATGGAAGGCGGAATGATAGGCCCCAGAATAGCCGCAATACCGGAAATCGCCGCTGCGAAATGGTCAGGATAGCCTTCCTCCTTCATGGCAGGAATGGTTGTGCCGCCAACCGCAGATGCTGTTGCAACACCGGAACCGGAAATCGCACCGAACAGCGCAGATGCCAGTACGGTAACAACCGCCAGAGAGCCTTTAATCCAACCGATCAAGGCATTGGAAACATCAATCAGCTTCCCTGTAATACTGCGAGACATAATATTCCCTGCCAGCATAAAGAACGGGATTGCCAGCAGTGAGCTGGAGTTCATGCCTGCAAAAAGCTTCTGCGGAAGCACGATAAACGGCATATCTGCCATATTCAGGGCAACCAGTGTGCCAATACCCAACGCAAGATAAATCGGAATACCCAAAATGGATAATACCAATAACAAAATAATTACAATCAAACCGGCATTCATGTGTTACGCCTCCCTTCTGCTTAATTCCGCAATTTCCGCAAGCTGCTTCATAATAACCTCAATAGAGGTCAAGATCATCAATACTGCACCAATCGGCATACATGCATACGGCACAGACATCGGAATCTTCAAGCCGGCAGAAACATTCACTGCCGCTGCCTGACACAATACAACAGAATAGCAGAACAGAAATACCAGGAATACAATCCCTACAATAGTTGCAATCACTGTATAGATTGCCTTCGTTCTGGGCTTAAGAATACCGATAAACGCATCCACCTGCAAATGGCTGTTTCTTCTTGTGGCAATGGCTGCTGCTACCATAACATCATAGATAAACAGATACCTTGCCAGTTCCTCACTCCACGCATTGGACGCAGAAAAAACATATCTTAAAATAACCTGATAGGTAATGACAATAATCATGATTGCAACCGTTACCGCCAGAAATAATTTTTCTATCTTTTCAATTCCGTCCAGAAATTTTCCGTACCCTTTCATTCGATTCACCTCGATTTTAATGATTTTCCTTTGTATTTACTCCTCTGTGCCGACAGCACGAATCTTTGCTGCCCAATCTGCCAGATAAGGGAATTTTTCATCTGTAAAGTCCTTGAAATATTCGATAAACTGGTCTGTATCCACTTCAATAATATGGCAGCCCTTATCAATCAGCTCCTGCTCTGCTTCCTTTTCCTTCTGCAGCTGCTGCTCGCTGACAGTTACGCCTGCATATTCAGCTGCCTCCCGCACTGCCTGCTGAATATCCTCAGGTAATGCATCAAAGTATTCTCTATCCATGATGATAACGTTACTGCTGTAAACATGGTTTGTCTTAATCCAATATTTGCAGACCTCATCAAATGCATAGTTCAGGGAGTCCGTCATAGGGTTTTCCTGCCCGTCTACCGTCTTCTGCTGCAAAGCTGTATAGGTTTCTGTCATCGCAATGGGTGTAGGTGCTGCCTTCATCCATTTCCAGGTTTCCAGATACATCTCCAGATTTGGTGCTCTCAGCTTAAAGCCCTTGAAATCCTCGATATTTTTCATTTCCTTTGTTGCCGTTACGATACGGGGACCTCTGTATGTGCCGCCCAGCAGCTTAAAGCCGCTTTCCTCACCGACAGTCTCCTTGATTTCCTCGCCGACATCGCTGTTCCATGTTTCCATGAAGTGATCATAATCGCGGAACAGATACGGGGTTGCGTCAATATTCGCCATCGGGGTAAAGGTTGCCAGTGTACCTATTGATTCACACATCACGTTGGCAACGCCGAATTTCATCCCTTCCAGAACCTCAGAAGTTGTACCAAGGCTGCCGCCGCCATAAAGAACAACCTCTACTCTGCCATCCGTCAGTTCCTCTATCTTTTTCGCGAAGGCTGCGCCTGTATCGTAAGCATTGTCCCCTTCTGTGGAGTTCAATGCCATTTTCCATGTATATGTACCGTCATCATTGATACCCATACCATTATTACAGCCGGTCAAGCCCAATGCCGCAACAATGGCTGTCATTGCAATCGCCAAAATTTTCTTTTTCATGAAAATTCCTCCTCAACCTTTCCTTACCGATATCAGCCGTCCATTGTTACGCCACCGTCCACATCACTGATTTCACCGGTAGCAAAGCTTGCCAGATCAGATGCGTAGAACAGAACCATATTTGCAATTTCTCTCGGCTGTGCGCCTCGTCCCAAAGGAATGGTTGCGATAATCTTCTTTGTCTTTTCTTCTCCCATATTGGCAGTCATCGGTGTCATTGTCAAGCTGGGGCATACGCCGTTGCAGGCAACCCCATAAGGTGCGCCTTCTCTGGCAACCGCCTTTGTCAGCCCGATTACGCCTGCCTTGGATGCCGCATAGGCACTTGTTCCCAAAAGACCGCCGCCTCTTTTTGCCGCTACGGAGGCTACATTTACAATTCTGCCATATCCGTTTGCCTTCATAGCGGGATAAACTGCACTAATTGCAGTATAAACACCTGTCAGGTTAATGGCAATTACTTTATCCCATTCTGCCTGTGTTACCTCATCAAAGGGTACCGTGCTTACGATGCCTGCATTGTTGATCAGCCCATGTATCTGCTTAAAATCTGCAACAATTTTGCCAAATACCTCTCTGATTTCAGCACTGTTCGCCAGATTTACCTTGTAAGCAGAGGTTTTGTCCTTGCCCAGCTCCTCTCTGAGCTTTTCGGCTGCATCCAGATTCAGATCAACAATAATCGCATGACCGCCGCCTTCTACCACGCCGGTTACGATTGCTTTGCCGATGCCGCTCGCACCGCCTGTCACAATAATGTTCTTTCCTGTGAAATCCATACTTATTTCCCCTTTCGCTTTTGTATTGTTTTCGTTATTTTTGTATTCAATTTTTCTTTTTTGAATTTGTAATTTGATACTAATATTCATTTTTGCAAATGTCAATCCATTTTTTGTTAATTTTTAAAATTTCTTTATTTTTGTATATTTTTGCAAAAACGCATTTTTGCGTATTGCTAAAAACCAACTTTTTTGAATTGTCGAAATTTATCAAATTTTCACAGTTTTCTTATTTTGAAAGAAATCCTATTTTTTGTATACAAAATCTGCTTTTTGATGTATAATGATAAAAATTGTTTTTAAGGGGATACGCTCACATTTGTCGAGGTATGATTTATTTATTTTTTTATTTTAGGAGAGATAGTATGAAACCTTCAGATTCTTTACAGGATTTCGCTTATGAAGAAATTAAAAAACGAATTCAAAACGGGGAATACGCCCCCGGAACAAAATTAAATACGCAGGAAATATCCGATTCACTGGGCATCAGCCGCTCCCCTGTCCTTGCTGCAATCAACCGTTTGATTGCGCTTGGTCTGGTAGAGGCAACGCCGAGAAAGGGCACAACCGTTGCACAGCTTTCCGATACCCAGATTAGAAATATCATTGAAGCACGTCAGATGATGGAGCTTTTCTGTGTAAAGCTCTGTATCCGCAATATTGAGTATCACCCCAGCATCATCAAGGAGATGGAGACCGTTGTACAGGAATTTGAAACCGCACTGGAAGCCGGATATCCCGCGGCGGCAGAGCTGGAAACGAAATTCCATACACTCTATATCTCCCTCTGTGGCAATCCGCAGATTATGAAGCTCTATGAATCCAACTGGAGCATCGGCACCATGTTTTATATGTATAGCGCAACCAACCTCCCTCTGGATCAGCTCAAAACCTCCTTCCATCAGCATAAAGAAATTCTCAATACGCTGAAGGCAAAGGACGAAGCCGCCTTACAGAAAATTATTGAAGAACACATGAGCATTGTTTATGAAACACTGGAATGGTATTCTCAGGCAGCCAAGCACTGATTCCCACAAGGATTGATTGCCCTTGCGCCATCGCAGCAGTAGAGCCTGTCAGCACAATGCAGCCGCCCGTATTGGTTGCCATGGCGGTTTATATCGGCAAAACCAGATTGATTGATAACTTCATTTACGAAGGCTGAGGATATAAAAACGGTCTGAACCGCAGGGTTCAGACCGTTTTAAGGTGTCGACAAAGTCGACCCCTAAGTCGAAATCAGGATTTCGACTTATTGAAACAGAAGAATAAACAGATGCGTTCCGGCGGTGGCAAGCACCTTGAAACGCCCTGTTTTCCTCGAGGGGGCAAAGCTCCCTCTGCGGATTCCATTCCGGAGAATACTTACCGTCCAAGAAGGGGCGGCAGGCAAAGCCTGCTTTGCGGAGCAAAGTAATGAGCTATTCGTTTCCCGAACCCTTCCGCTCAATACCACCCAAACAGGGTTTTTCCGCCATCCAATTTCTCAATTTTTTTCATATCCTCCTGCGAAATTTCAAAATCAAAGACAGCGAGGTTTTGTTTCATGCGCTCCTGATGGACGGATTTCGGAATTACCGCAATTTTATTCTGCACCAAATACCGCAGTGCAATCTGTGCAGATGTTTTTCCGTATTTGTTCCCAAGCTCCTGCAATAACGGCTCCGCAAAAATATTTTTTCTGCCCTCCGTAAAGGATGCCCAAGACTGCATTTGCGTTCCATGCTTTTCCATTTCCTTTTGCAATGCCAGCTGCGGATAGTACACATGGGATTCCACCTGGCTGACCGCAGGCACAATATCACAGGCGGCAACAAACGCCTGATATTTCTTTTCATTAAAATTGGAAATGCCGATTGCTCTTACCTTTCCTGCCCGATAGGCCTCCTTCATGGCTTCATACATTTCCAAAGCGGAATCATACGGCTCATGAATCAAAAGCAAATCAATATAATCCGTCTGCAATGCCTGCAAAGATTTTTCGATTGCGGCCTTTGCTTTTTCGTAGGTAACACAGGGACGGTACAGCTTTGTTGTAAGAAAGACCTCTTTTCTCTCCAGACCGCTTTCTTTTACCGCCTGCCCGACGATATCTTCATTTTCATACATTTGCGCTGTGTCAATCAGCCTGTATCCGCTGTCCAATGCGGTGAGAATCGTTTTCTTGCCTGCCTCTCCACGCACATCCCATGTACCAAAGCCAATCATCGGCAGCTGCACGCCATTATTTAAGGTTACATATTCCATCTGCGTTCCGACTCCTTCCCAATTCTATGATTCTGTCTATCCGCTTTCCGAAAGCCTGCCGAAAATATGCTTCTGTCACAAGCTTTCTCTTAAAATTTGAATAATCTCCTCTCGATTTAATACCTTATATCCCTAATGAAAGATAAGTGAACTGCACCCCATTTGTTAGACAGTATGATATACTATTTAGCAAGTGGGGTGATTTTTATGCCAAAAGGAGCACCAAACAAACGATATACTCCAGAATTTAAGAAACTGGTGGTAGAAACAATGCTGGAAGAAAAACTGAGCTACAGTGAAGCGGCAAGACAATTTGAAATAAATGATCACGGAATCATTCAACGTTGGGAGCGAATTTATCTCGAAGAAGGTTCAGAGGGGCTGGCTATCGAGCGTCGTGGACGCAAAAGCACCGGACGGCCAATGAAACTACAAAAAGAGGTAGAGGAGGATTTGATCGCAGGGGTGCAGCGATTGCGCGCAGAAAACGCATACCTAAAAAACTTGCAAGCCTTGGTTTTGGAAAACGAGCGACAGCATCACAGAAAACACAGGTGATTTAGAAACTAAGGCAAGAATTTTCACTGGCAATCCTGCTGGATGTCGCTCAACTGCCTCGTGCAACCTTTTACTATCATCTAAAACAACTGAAGAAAGCAGATAAATATCATTCTGTGAAAGAAGAAATCACTGCTATTTTCCATGAGAATAAAGGAAGATACGGTTATCGACGTATTACTGCAGAACTTCGAAATAGGAATATTTATTTAAATCATAAAACTGTTCAGCGTCTTATGCAGAAGTTGGGCTTAGTTTGCCGTGTCAGGATGAAGAAGTATCGTTCTTACAAGGGTGAAGTGGGCAAAATCGCACCAAATCTGTTAAATCGGAACTTCCATGCCGAAAAACCGAATCAGAAATGGGTCACGGATGTGACAGAGTTCAGCCTGTTTGGTGAGAAACTGTATCTGTCCCCAATTCTCGATTTGCACAGTAGCGATCTGGTCAGCTATACCATATCGGATCGTCCTGTGCTGCGCATGGTGACAACTATGCTGAACGAGGCATTTGCAAAAATTCCGGACGGAACAAATCACATTCTCCATTCTGATCAGGGCTGGCAGTATCAGCACAGGCAGTATCAACGGATGCTCCGGGAGAAAGGCATCCGGCAGAGCATGAGCCGAAAAGGGAATTGTCTGGACAATGCTGTGATAGAAAATTTCTTTGGACTGCTCAAGAGCGAACTGCTGTATTTGCAGGAATTTCAGTCCATGGAGCACTTCAAACAGGAACTCGTTGCATATCTGGATTACTACAACAACCGCAGGATCAAGGCAAAACTGAAGGGCTTGCCG
>ERZ825137.848-NODE-848-length-42170-cov-20.187249_pt1 | contig 42170 bp, 42 predicted proteins | sample MGYA00519873_ERZ825137 | MGnify/ENA primary metagenome ERZ825137 (study PRJEB31778, sample SAMEA3449190) | human gut metagenome | biome: human gut; feature: human-associated habitat; material: faeces | place: United Kingdom | collected 2010/2012 ...
TGTGCGTTCAGCCTCCCTTGTGTAAAGGGAGGTGCCGAACGAATGTGAGACGGAGGGATTGTAAAACCCAAACCCACATACAGTTGCGAGCCCCGTCCGCAAGAAATTATATATAGGACAGCCGCAAGGGCTGTCCATACAGGGTATGGTGTTTCATTTTCAATTCCATATCAGTCGTAAATTATGATAAACTAACAACAATACGACGGCGGGAGCAAGCCCCCGCCCTACACTGTGGGATATAATTTATAATCCGTGCGAAGCACCCGCACCTCTTCACTCTTCACTATTACCTCTTACCTCGCCCGCAGGGCGCTGTTATTCCTCCGTCTGCTTTCCGAGGAACGACGCCGCAACGGAAACCAATTTTTCCTTGGTTGAATCGGGCGGAGTTTTCTGTGCGTCAAACATCATTACCACCGAACCCGACACATCGCCCGAGCCGATAATCGTATAAGCAATCGAGGCTTCAAGCTCGCTGTTCATAACGGGCTTTATACCGTTTCCCGACTTTGCTGTAAAACTGCCTCTTTCGTCCATAAGGCTTTCAAGTTCCGCCGACACCCTGCCGTCGGAAAGTTCCCTTTTCTGCGAGCCCGAAACCGACACCACATGGTCTCTGTCGGTTATCATAACCGTCATGCCCGTAGCACGGCTGAGGACCTCCGTATATTGCGTTGCAAATTCCGAAAATTCGCCTATCGGAGAGTATTTTTTGAATATAACCTCTCCGTCCGTTGCCGTGAAAATCTCCAACGGGTCGCCCTCGCGCATACGCAGTGTGCGTCTTATTTCTTTGGGAATGACAACCCTGCCGAGGTCGTCTATTCTTCTTACTATTCCTGTTGCTTTCACCGTAATTTCTCCCTTATATTAAAGTTGATTTTTTTCTGTAATATTTTGCTCAAAAAAAGGGATTTAATACGGTGGATTTTTTGTTTTTGTTTTATCAATCCAAAGTAAAACAACCGTTTGATTTTTTGTCAACGGCATATTTGAAAAACAAAGCCTTATTGACCGCCGCAAAATATTTTTCGCTTTTTCTGTCCGAAAGTTTATTTTCAACAGTGTCAAGCAATTCTCTTAATTGAAGCATTACGGCGAACTCGTGCTTGCAGGCGCCCGAACAATAACAGGAGCAAACCATGGATTTTATTTCCCTTGAATTTATTTCAAACTCAACCTCATACGGCTTTGAGCCCATAACAATCGCTCTGCCCCGTCCGTCCGAAATTTCCGTATAAACGACATCTCCGTTGATATAATAATCGTTTCCCTTTTCGGCTGCCTGATTTGATATGTTCATTCCGCTTAAATCGTCAAGAGAAAATCCTGAGCCGTCGCTGCCGAAAATATATTCCTCCTGCTCCGCAGCCTTGAACCATGTGATTATTTTCTCATACGGCAAGGCGTTTCGGTCGGTTGTTATAAGTTCTGAATTTACGCAGTAAAATTTCCCCTTAACATCCGTGTCCGCAACGCCGATTACCTGCTTATAATCAGAAAGCTTGATTTTGAAATTGCGGTTCACGGCAACCACACGCCCCTGCTTGCCCTCAAGCTTGCCGTCAACAAAAACGATGTCGCCGCATTTCAAATCAAATTTATCATTATAATATATACAGGTAAGATTTCTCTCGGGAAAATAAACATCAACCACCGACTTTTTCGGCGAGCTTCCGCTTGTCTCCTCAAAATTCAAATTCGTGTTTTCCGACTTCGTATTGTTTTCGCCAATTGCCGAAAATCCTATTGTAAAACTCATCTTAATCTCTCCTTTTTTTGAAAATTGCCGAACAATGATATATTTTATCCTATGAAATTTTTACTGCCGGCTCGGTATCGTACTGAATTTTTTCACTTTCGTTATTAACCGCTTTCGGTATATAAAATCGCCTTTGATGATAGTTTTCAACCTTTCGCACCTGCCCTAAAAGTCCGCTGAGCTTGTTTACAAACATCCTGTTCTGCGGGTCATCAAAGAAATTGACAATCGGCTCAAATTCTTCAACCGCATCCTTGTATTTTCTGCGGTTACGACGGTTTTGAGCAAGCTCGGTTGCCGCCTTTCCCCGTTCATGATATGACAGATCGTCAAGCTCAAGCATATGCAAATAATCTTGGGTTATATGTTCCTCGTTTTTCATAGCTTCAAGGCTGTAATTGTAAGCGGATTTTGCATCTTCTATGAAATCCAGGAACATTTTCAGCGTCTGTGACGGTAATAAATTTTCATCACGGTTCATAATAAAATCCTCTTTCCTTAGATTTGACTTTTCATTTTATGTTTTTATTATATTACTATCAAAGTACCATTAAGAGGACTTTGACTGACATATCAATTATTGATTACAATCGCACATGTACGGCTTTCATCAAATGAAATTGCTCGCAAAATAAAGCCTCCCTTGTGTAAAGGGAGGTGTTGAGCGGAGCGAAACGGAGGGATTGTAAGATTGTTTTTATATGATTTTATAACAATCCCTCAGTCGTCATAAATGACGACAGCTCCCTTTACACAAGGGAGCCATGACGGACAGCCGCAAGGGCTGTACATACCGTGTCGTCACTGTCAATTTTATGAATAATTTATATGAAATCACTTTTTAATATCAAACCAGAACTCTACGCCGTCGGGGCGGTTTATTACGCCGAAGTCGAGGCCGTAAAGCTTCTGGATTGCGCCGACGATTGAAAGACCCAAGCCGTATCTGCCCTCGCTTCGGCTTCTCGACTTATCGGCGCGGTAAAAGGCAATCCATATCTTATCTATATCCTCATCGGCTATCGGTTTTCCCGTATTAAAGACGGAAACACGGTATCTGTCGCCCAAATCTTCGCCGCTGACGGTAATGCGCTTTTCGTTTTCGGCGTGCGAGACGGCATTTGAAATATAATTGTTTATAATCATTTCGGTCTTTACGCTGTCGCCGAGGACAAGGGTATTTTCGGGAATTTTGTTGTCAAATACAATCCCCTTTTCCTGCATTTTGATGGAATTTGCACGGGCATAATCCTCCGTAAGAGCCGAAATGTCAAAGGTTTCCTCCTTGAGCGCAACATTGCCCGACTCATACATCGACAGTTCCAAAAGCTGTAAAACAAGCGTGTTCATTTTTTCGGTTTCGCCGACTATGACATCGCAATATTTCTTTGCCGACTCGGTTTCGCCGTTTTCAATCATAAGCGAAGCGCCCTCGGAATATCCCCTGATTATCGAAATCGGGGTTTTCAGCTCATGCGATACATTTGAAATAAAATCTTTTCTGATTTTTTCAAGCGTTTTTTCCTTTTCAATATCCTTTAACAGCCTTTCGTTCTTGCTGTGCAGGTCGTCAAGAGTTTCGTTGAGAGAGTCCGACAGGTGGTTAATACTCGACGACAGAACGCTCAGCTCGTCGTTTCCCGTAACCTTGCATTTCTCGGAAAAGTCCATTTCAGCCATCTTTCCCGTGACCTCGCTCATTTTAATAAGCGGCTTTGCGAATTTTCCCGAATAATAATAAATCATTCCGAGTGCGGCAAGCATTGCCACAACGCTTGTGACACTTGTTATCGTAACGGCAATGTTCGCCGTGCGGTCGACATCGTCCTTACGGGAATACATTTCAATTTCCTCGCCGTTCGTAAGGCGTGAACCGTAAACTATATACTGTACATTTTCGTTTTCGATTGTCTGTATTTCAAAAAATGAGCCGTCGTCGTAATCCTGCCGCTTTGAGACGGTAATTTTACCCGACGAAGAGAAAATATCGGTAGTGCCGAAATAGATGGGCTCGCCGCTTGCGGAATAGACATCGATTGAGAAGCCGTGCTTTTTTTCAAGTGCGCTCAAATCCTCGGTACAGTCGTCGGCGGCAAAGTCAAAGCCGTCAATTTCGGTTTTGACCTCAACCATTGTGCGCTTTTCGTTTTGGGCGTAAATGGTCGGCAAAAGATAGTTGTTGAGCGACAGAATAAGCAACACCGCAACAAACACAACCGCCCCGACCTGCAAAAACAGACGGGTACGGATGCTTATAAACTTTTTCTCGCTTTTCTTACTCATCGGAATTCTCCTGAAGCTTGTATCCGACCGCATAAACGGTTTTCAGGTGTTCCTCTCCCCATTCGCCGAGCTTGGTGCGAAGCCTTGCGACATGTGAGTCAACCGTTCTTATATCCCCGAAATAGTTAAAGCCCCACACATCGTCAAGCAGCTGCTCACGGCTGTAAACCCTGCCGACCGACTGCGAAAGCTTTTCAAGTATTTTGAATTCCTTGACGGTGAGCTCTATCTTTTTGCCGTCGAGGCGTACCTCAAGCGCATCGGGATCAATGACAAGCCCCCACAGACCGTCCTTGTCGGACTTCATACCCGACGAATTTCGGCGCAGCAAAGCCTCAACCCTCTTTACAAGCACGACGGGAGAAAACGGCTTTGTGACATAGTCGTCCGCACCCGAATCAAAGCCCGTTATCTGGTCAAAATCCTGACTTCTTGCGGTAAGCAGCATAATCGGCACATCGGAGGTTTTGCGTATTCGTCTGCAAACCTCCCAGCCGTCAAGCTCGGGCATCATAATGTCAAGAATACACAGTGCGACATCCCTGTTCTCATTGAAAAGCCGCAGCGCTTCGGCGCCGTCCTGCGCCTGCAACACGGTATGTCCCGCCTTTTCAAGAAAGTCGGCAACAAGACTGCGGATAAGCTGTTCGTCGTCCGCAACAATGATTTTTGACATAAAAAAACACCGTCCTTCGGTTAAATTGTAACACAAAGGACGGTGTTGTTCAATATTATTTGATGTACTTTTTAAGCGAGGTTTTTTCAACCGCAATCAAAAGCGGAATACCTGCCGCATAGCACACAACAAGCTCTCCGAGACCTATCCAAAGCGCCTGTATCAGGTAGCCGTAAAGCGTGAAGCCCTCGGGAAGAAAGGCTGTGACCTCGGCTCCGACGATAATTGCATTTGTGATGACGGGGAACAGCGGTGCAAGTACGGATATGCCCTTGATTTTGACATTCCTTGTCTTGTAGGACAGGAAAGCGGCAACAAGCGTCGCAAGCGTTCCGCAGACAATATCGACAATGCCGTAAGGACTTCCGAGGTTTGCCAAAAAGCAACCTATCGTAAGCCCGGGAATTGCGGCGGGAGTCAGTGCGGCAAGCACCGTCAGCGCCTCGGAAAACCGGAACTGTACGGCTCCGTAAGCGAGCCCGACAGACGACGCGACATAGGTCAAAGCGGCATAGAGCGCGGCAATTACCGCACCCGAAACGAGTGAGTAAACCTTTTTGTTTTTCATATTCAATTCTCCTTAGTTTTGATTGACACAAAGTGTCGGTCAGGATGGTTACGAACTGACCGCCCCGTTCGGAGCATTGAAATGATACATTATATCCCCTGTTTTGTCAAGAGCCGTAACATAAAAACGGACTGTAAAACCGATGTTTACAGTCCGTTGATATATTGCCGTTTTCAGTTGAGCGTAAACTCAACCGTTTTTGTTTCGCCCGGCGCAAAGGTAAGCGTTTCGGTTTTGTCGGAAAGTCCGCAGGAAAGCGTAATTGTCTGTTCAATATCCGAAGTTACGGTAACCTGTGCGGTTTTTGCGTTCACATCCCATTTAAGTGAGTCAACGGTGGCACGGGTTCTCGCCTTTATGCCCGTTATCTCGCCTGCGTCAAAGCCCGACTCGAACAGTGCGGGAAGCGCCTCTATCTCATTTGTGTTTGAATAAACAAGCGCCTCGTTGACAATTCCGAGATAGCCTATTGCAAAGTCGGTGCAATAACAGCTTCCCTGGTCGTAGTCGTGGTTTGACATAAGAGAGTCATATCTGATTTTATGATTTTGGAGCTTCAGAAGAGCCGAGGTAAGGCTTGCTCTGTCTTTGAGCCTTGCCGCAATAAGCGAGCGGTGGACAAGTGCGTGGCTTGCCTCGTTTTCCGAGGTTCTGTTGTCAATCGCCTGTATGCAAGCCTGTTTGAGCTGTTCGTCGTTCTGCGTTTCAAACAGCGGCCATACGCAGTAAAGGTGGCTTAAATGTCTGTGCTCGTTGTTCTCTTGGAACTGATTGCACGCCCATTCCTTGAGCGCTCCCGTCTCGTCGTAGAGATACGGCGGAAGCTTTTTGAGCATATACTCCCACTTTGCCGTGTCCGTTTCGGGTGCAACATCCTTTACAACGCTCAAAAGCATATTTATGTTATCCCTGCATGCGGCAATGTCGATAGCCGTGTTTGCATCGGACGGGGACGGATAGTTTGACGGGTTGTTTTCGGGAGAATAGCTCGGCAAAATACAATAATATTCATCATCGGCAAGCTCCGTCTTACCCGCTTCGTAATGAATATCCCCGTTTGAGTCGGTGTAATACTCGGGGGTCATAAGCTGTTCCCAATAGTTTACGGACTTTGTCAGAAGCGGCAAAAGCACATCTTCTTCAAGCTGTAAATAGCCTCGGGTTTTAAGCGCTTGAATATCACTGTCCGTAAGGTCGTCGGCAGTCGGCGAAAGCACGGATTTAAGCTTTTCAAGGTCTATTTCGTCGCTTAACGGAATCCGTATATCGCCGTAGCACTGCAAGGTTTCATAAAGCGGCTGAATCATCCAGCTTGAACCTGCATTCCAATATCTGAACGGATACGGATAACAGGTCTCAGTAATAACCGCCTTGTCACCGTCGGTGTTTACGGGTGCCTGTATCGCATCGGTAAAGCCGTGGGTCGCAAGGGCGTTTTCCTCCCAGTCGGGCAGTTGACGGAGTATGAAATATGTATATCCTATCGGCGAAGAGGAAATATTGCCCGTATTCATGGACGAGGTCTGCAAATTCACATTTGCGTCCATTGTATATTTACTGCCCCAGCCCGTGTTCCACTCGCCCGTCCACATACCGTACAGGCGTGAGGTCGAGTATCCGCTGCAACAGAGATATGCGTATCTGCCCGCATAATACGAACGCTGACTCAAAGCGGAATTGAGCTTTTTCTTAAAGCGCTGCGAGCGCAAAAGCGATTCGTTTGACTTGTCGGAGCTTCCGTCCTTCAAAGTAAGCGTTACTGCGTCAAACTGAGGCTTATAAATTGCAAGGTGTGCGTCGAGCGCCGAGTCATAGCTGAATTTTCCGTCAGCCGTATATTTTTTTGCAAATTCCGCCGCTCTCTCATAAAGCGAATTCACAAGCGCATAGTCGGTTTGGGCGTCGAAATCGGAATATCCGCCCATATTGTAATCCCTGCCCGTAACGGTTATAAGATAAACGCCGTCCGCCCCGCTTACGGTAACCTGCGGTTGAGTGTCCGAAGCATACTGCTCATCTGAGGGTTTGGCTTTTTCCGAAAAATCAAGCGTGCCGCCGTCCGTTACTATATAGGTAAGAGTGGCATAGCCGCCGTTTTTAAGCTCCGAGTTTTCATAGTCGGGATAATGTGCGACAAAGGCAAGATACGCCTTGTCCCCGTCCGCCGTCTTTTTGTATCTTATGTTTACCTCGTCGCTCTTTGAATAGTTCGCAAGAGTGGAAATATCGTCATAGCCGAGCGTAACGGTTACGGGAGTGTTTTCACTCGACTTTTCGATTTTCGTGACGGTTACGCTGTCGGCAAGAGAGGTAAAGGTCGTCCTCTCCCAAGTGCCGTTTTTATCGGTGTATCTTACGCCGACCTGAGCCGTTTCGTAATCGGTATAGCGTACATAGTCCTTTGTGCGGTGCTTCTGCGAGGAAATACGCAACTGACCGCCCGGGTGGAAGCGGTAAACATCGTCATAGCTTGCGTTGTCGACTATATCCTCGCCCTTTACAATGCTCTGCTTTACCGTTTCAAGCTCGTCCGCCGTGTCGGGACAGGTACGGGCGTTTTCGTTGGGCATAATGAAATGCATATTCTGATAGATAATCGTATCGCTGTACGGACTTCCGCTTGTGATAAAGCCCTCAAGACCGTTGCCGCCGACCATTCCCTGCCGCCAGGACTTTGTCTTATTTGTCTTTTTATCGGAAAGCTGTGTGTAGGAGGTTGAATATGAGATTATCTCATTATCCTTGACCACATCGCTTATATCGGGCGTTTTTGCACAGGCGGTACACGAAACGCAGACCGCCGCAACAAGAGCCGCCGAAACCAACTTTTTCACTTTTTTCATTTCCTCACCTCTTAATAAAGTATAACATAATATTTTTTATAATACTATAAGATATTTTTTTGCAAAGATTATTGACTTTATCGTGCTAAAGTGCTAACATATTAGTACGATAGCACAAAGGAGATAGAACCATGGCAGATTTCAGGACCGAGGCGACGGACCGCCTTTTCAAAACTTTCTTAAATCTTGAAAGCCTTGACGACTGTTATAAATACTTCGACGACTTATGTACGAAAAAGGAAATTACCGATATGGCGCAGCGCCTTGAAACCGCAATAATGCTTGAAAAGGGTGCAAATTACCTTACCATTTCAAAGGAAGTGGGCATAAGCACCGCCACGATAGGCAGGGTAAGCAACTGCCTGCGGTACGGCTCGGGCGGATACGAAAGCGCAATAAGAAAGCTTGAGGAGAGTGAAAAAGAATGATAATCGATACCGACAACCTCAAATATGACGAACGGGCGGTGTTCCTTCTTCGCTCGCTCTACTCAAAATACGGCTACAAGCAATACAAAATGCGTAAGTTTGAGGAATACGACCTCTATGTCCGCAACAAGGACTTTCTCATTTCCGACAGCGTAATAACCTTTACCGACACCAACGGCAAGCTTATGGCGTTAAAGCCCGATGTTACCCTGTCGATAGTCAAGAACACAAAGGACTCGGAGGGTTCTGTTCAGAAGGTCTATTACGACGAAAATGTTTACAGGGTGTCCAAGGGTACTCATTCGTATAAGGAAATCAAGCAGGCGGGTCTTGAATGTATCGGCGACATAGACCCCTACTGCGTGTGCGAGGTTTTAAGCCTTGCCGTCAAGAGTCTTATGACGATAAGCGAAAACTGCGTTGTGGATGTTTCCGACCTTGCGATACTTTTTGCCGTTTACGATTATATCGGTCTTTCCTATGAGGCAAGGAAAAAGATGACCTCGCTCATCTCCGACAAGAACACCCACGAGATGAAGCGGCTTTGTGAGGATATGTCAGTTTCAGCTGAGAACACGGCGCTTTTGGAGGAGCTTATCTCCTACAACGGCACGCCCGACGAGGTTTTGCCGAAGCTTAAAATTATGGCAGACAAAACGGGCGCACAGGCTGAATTTGCGGAATTTGAAAGCGTTGTTTCCTCGCTTGACAAAGAGCTTCAAAGCAAGCTTCGCATAGATTTCTCGGTAGTGAGCGATATAAACTATTATAACGGTATAGTTTTCAAGGGCTTTATCGACAAAATTCCCGACAGCGTGCTTTCGGGCGGCAGATACGACTCGCTTATGCAGAGTATGTCGAGAAAGTCAAAAGCGATAGGCTTTGCGGTATATATAGATATGCTTGAACGCTTTAATGTAAGGGAACGGGAGTTTGACTACGATGCGGTTTTGCTCTACTCGGAAAAGGACGGCATTGCGGCGATAAAGAATGCGGCACAGAGCCTGAGAAATGAGTACGGCTGTGTGTTCACGGCAAAAAAGCTCCCCGAAAAGGCAACCTACGGTAAGCTTTTCGAGCTTCGGAACGGAGAGGTGAATTTAATTGAAAACAATGCTTAATGTTGCTCTCCCCAAGGGCAGGCTCGGCGAAAAGGTTTATTCGATGTTTGAAAAGGCAGGCTTCCCCTGCCCGTCCATAAGAGAGGTAAACCGAAAACTCATATTTGAAAACGAAGAGGCAGGCGTTCGCTACTTCTGGGTAAAGCCGTCGGATGTTGCAATATATGTCGAACGGGGCGCCGCAGACATAGGCGTTGCGGGCAAGGATATTCTGCTTGAATACGAGCCCGATATTTACGAGCTGCTCGACCTCGATATAGGAAAGTGCAGAATGGCGGTCGCCGCACCCAAGGGCTTCCGTGACGATGTCCGCAAGACGCTCAGGGTTGCGACAAAATTTTCAAACATAGCGCAGAATTATTACGCCTCGCTCGGCAGGGATATTGACATAATACATCTTAACGGTTCAATCGAGATAGCGCCGATTTTGGGTCTTTCCGATGTTATAGTCGATATTGTCGAGACGGGCACGACTCTCAAAGAAAACAACCTTGAGGTCATTGAAACGGTCGTTCCGATTTCGGCAAGGCTTATAGCAAACAAGACGGGCTACAAGTTCAAGACGGCTCAGATTGAAAAGGTAACAAATTGCTTGAAACAACAGGTGGAATGTAAAAATGATTAAGATAATGAAATACGGCGAAGTGCCCAACAGTGAAATTTTTGCCCGTTCCGTTCCGAAAACCGATGTTGTCGGTACGGTTGCGGAAATCATAAAAAATGTAAGGGAAAACGGCGACAAGGCGCTTTTTGAATACTGCGAAAAGTTTGACAAGGCGCAGCTTTCGTCGCTTGCGGTAACAAAAGAGGAAATCGACGAGGCATTGAGCCTTGTGGAGTCCGAATTTATGGAAATCCTCGAAAAAGCCGCAAAGAACATAAGGAAATTCCACTCCCGTCAGGTTCGCAACAGCTTTATAATAAACGACGAGGACGGAATTGTAATCGGTCAGAAGATAATCCCCGTTGACAGGGCGGGACTTTATGTTCCCGGCGGCACTGCGGCTTATCCGTCAACGGTTCTTATGGACGCCATTCCCGCAAAAACAGCGGGCTGCCGTGAGGTAGTTATGGTAACGCCCCCGACAAAGGACGGCAAGGTAAACCCCGTTATACTTGCGGCGGCATATGTCGCAGGCATCGACCGCATTTTCAAAGTCGGCGGAGCACAGGCAATAGCGGCTTTGGCGTACGGCACGGAGAGTATCCCGAAGGTTGACAAAATCGTGGGACCGGGCAACGCCTTTGTCGCAGAGGCTAAAAAGCAGGTTTTCGGCGTTGTTTCGATTGATATGATAGCAGGTCCGAGCGAAATATTGATAGTTGCGGACGGCAAGTCAAACCCCGCGTATGTTGCGGCTGATTTGCTCTCACAGGCGGAGCACGACAAGATGGCAAGCGCAGTGCTCGTTACCGACAGCACAGAGCTTGCGAAAAATGTCAGCGCAGAGCTTGAAAAGCAAATTCCGTTGCTTGAACGCCGTGAAATCGCAAGGGAGTCTGTTGATGTAAACGGCAAGATAATTGTTGCCGACACGCTTGACGCCGCAATAGAAATCGCAAACGAAATCGCACCCGAGCATTTAGAGCTGTGCGTTGACAACCCGTTTGACAAGCTGGACAGCATACGCCACGCAGGCTCGATATTTATGGGCAGGAATTGCCCCGAGGCACTCGGAGATTATTTTGCGGGTCCGAACCATACCCTGCCGACAAGCGGAACGGCAAAGTTTTCAAGTCCGCTCTCGGTTGACGATTTCATAAAGAAAACGCAATACACATATTACACAAAGGACGCACTTAAAAGGGTTGCTTTTGATGTTGCGGCTTTTGCGAAAAAAGAGGGTCTGACGGCGCACGCAAAGAGTGCGGTTATCCGTGTGGAGGACGAGCAGTGAGCAGATATTTTTCAAAAAAATTCAAATCTCTTGTACCCTACACCCCGGGCGAACAGCCCAAAGAGATGAAATACATAAAGCTTAATACCAACGAGTCGCCGTTTCCGCCGAGTGAAAAGACAATGAAAAAAACTGCCGAAGCGGTTAAAAACCTTCAGCTTTACTGCGACCCCGAATGCCGTGAGCTTGTAAAAAAGGCAAGCGAGGTTTTCTCGGTAGGCACGGACGAAATACTTTTCACAAACGGCTCGGACGAAATTCTCAATTTCGCCTTTTCGGCTTTTTGCGACGAGACGCACCCTGCGGTTTTCCCCGACATAACCTACGGTTTTTATCCCGTATTTGCCGAGATAAACCGTGTGCCGTATGAGAAAATCCCCCTAAAGGACGATTTCACGATTTCGGTTGACGACTATGTGGGAATAAACAAGACGATTTTTATAGCCAATCCTAATGCCCCGACGGGTATCGCTTTGAGCCTTAACGAGATTGAAAAAATCGTTTCCTCGAACCCCGATTCGGTCGTCGTGATAGACGAAGCGTATGTCGACTTCGGCACCGAAAGTGCCGTGGGTCTTATTCACAAATACGGCAATTTGCTCGTCACGCAGACCTTTTCAAAATCACGGTCGCTTGCGGGCGGACGGCTCGGCTTCGGCATTGCCTGCAAGGAGCTTATCGCCGACCTCAACACAATCAAATATTCCACCAACCCCTACAACATAAATTCCCTCACACAGGCGGCGGGAACAGGCGTTCTGGAAGATGAGGAATACACGAAAAACAACTGTAAAACAATAATCGAAAACAGAGAGTATCTTACGGAAAAGCTTAAAAATATGGGCTTTTGTGTTCTGCCGTCAAAGGCGAATTTCGTGTTCGCAAAGCATGAAAAAATAAGCGGACAGGCACTCTATGAGGGCCTCAAAAGCAAGGGCGTGCTTGTAAGACATTTCGGCAGTGAAAGGCTTAAAGACTATAACCGTATCACGGTCGGAACAAAAGAGCAGATAGATATACTCACACAAAAAATTGCGGAGGAATTAGCGTGAAAAATCACGCTAATCATAATTATATTGCCCTCAAAATTTGCCTTTGGCAGAATTTTGAGATGGCAGAAATCACCATCACGCCTGTTCAGGCAACGCAGGTTAAATCAGGTGATTTTTAATAAATATTTGTTGCCTGAAAGGCTATGGTGATTAAAGGTGATTAAAATGAGAACTGCAAAAATCGACAGAAAAACCAATGAGACCGATATAAAGCTCTCGCTGAATATCGACGGAACGGGCAAAAGCGACATAAAAAGCGGCTGCGGTTTCCTTGACCATATGCTCACGCTTTTTGCCTCTCACGGAAAGTTTGACCTTGAAATAAAGTGCGACGGCGACACCTATGTTGACGACCACCACACAACCGAGGACATAGGCATTGTTCTCGGACAGGCTTTCTCGCAGGCGCTCGGCGACAAAAAGGGCATTGTGCGCTACGGTGACACGGTTCTGCCCATGGACGAGGCGCTTATCCTTACGGCGGTTGATTTCTCGGGCAGGAGCTATCTCGGTTACTCGCTTGACATTCCCACTCAGAAGGTCGGCACATTTGACACCGAGCTTGTAAAGGAATTTTTCCTCGCATTTACAAGAAATGCAAATCTCACTCTCCACATAAAGCAGCTTGACGGCGAAAACTCTCATCACATAATCGAGGGTGCGTTCAAGTCGGTCGCAAGGAGTATCAGAACTGCGGTTAAAATCGACAGCGATTTTGCCGACGAAATTCCGTCCTCAAAGGGTGTGTTATAATGGTTGCTATCGTTGATTACGGCGTGGGAAACCTCTTTTCCCTCAAAAGCTCGTTTTCCGCTATCGGCGCAAACGCCGTTGTTACAAGCTCAAAATCGGAACTTGAAAGTGCCGATTCGATTATCCTGCCGGGCGTGGGAGCGTTCCGTGATGCCGCAAAAAAGCTCAGGGACAGCGGACTTGAAAATACGGTAATTTCCCTTGCGCAAAGCGGAAAGCCGCTTATGGGCATATGCCTCGGTATGCAGCTGCTGTTTGAGAAAAGCTTTGAATACGGCGAGCACAAGGGCTTAGGGCTTATTAAGGGCGAGATAAGGCCTATCGAAACTGTCATTCCTAAGGGCTATAAAATTCCGCATATCGGCTGGAACAGCCTTGAAATTAAAAAGCCCTCGCCGATTTTTGAAAATGTAAACAACGGCGAATATGTCTACTTCGTCCATTCATACTATGCCGCCGACTGCGAAAGCTCGGTAACGGCGGTGTCCGATTACGGTGCGCCTCTTACGGCGGCGGTACAATCGGGAAATGTTTTCGGCTGTCAGTTCCACCCCGAAAAGAGCGGCGAAACGGGACTTAAAATACTTCGCTCATTCGTAGCCTTAGGGGAGGAAAAATAATGTTTATCTATCCTGCAATAGACCTTTACGAGGGCAAGGCGGTAAGACTTTTCAAGGGAGACTATAACCAAATGGAGGTCTTTTCCGAAAATCCGCCCGAAGTCGCAAAGGATTTTGAAAACTGCGGCGCAACGCACATACACCTTGTTGATTTAGAGGGCGCAAAGAACGGAAAAACGCCCAATTTTGACACGGTTATGAAAATTCACAACTCAACGGATATGTTCTGTGAAATCGGCGGCGGAATACGCAGTATGGAAACGGTCGAGATGTATCTTGAAAACGGAATTGACCGTGTAATACTCGGCACTGCGGCGGTAAACGACAGAAAATTCCTTGAAAGAGCCGTCGGAAAATATAAGGACAGGATTGCCGTCGGCGTTGACATAAAGGACGGTTTTGTCGCAATTAAAGGCTGGACGGAAAAATCGTCGCTTGAAGCGTTTGAATTTTGCAGAGATATGCAAGCCCTCGGTGTTTCAACGCTCATTTGCACCGATATTTCAAAGGACGGCGCAATGAAAGGCACAAATCACGAGCTGTACAAGGCGTTGAGCGAACAGCTGAATATGAACATAATCGCCTCGGGCGGCGTTTCCTCGCTCGACGATGTAAAAAGACTTCGTGCGCTCAACATTCACGGCGCAATAATCGGAAAGGCTTATTACACAAAGGCTATTGACTTGAGAAAGGCGGTTGAAGAGGCTCTGTGATTACAAAAAGAATTATCCCCTGCCTTGATGTCAGGAACGGACGGGTCGTAAAAGGCGTAAATTTCAAGAGCCTGCAGGATGTTTCCTCGCCCGTTGAGCTTGCGAAATATTACACGCAAAACGGTGCGGACGAGCTTGTGTTTTACGACATAACCGCTTCGTCGGACGGCAGAAAGCTGTTTACCGACATACTTTGCGAAACCGCAAAGAGCGTTTTCATACCGCTCACCGTCGGCGGAGGCATAAACACCGTCGAGGACTTTGACAGAGTGTTAAAATGCGGTGCGGACAAGGTCAGCGTGAACTCGGGAGCTATCAGAAACCCCGATTTAATCTGTAAAGCCGCAAAGCTTTACGGCGACCAATGCGTAGTGCTGTCGGTTGATGTCAAAAGGGTTGACGGCGTTTTCAGAGTTTTCGCAAAAGGCGGCAGAGAAAACACGGGAATGGAAGCCATTGAATGGATAAAACGCTGCGTTGCAAACGGCGCAGGCGAAGTTGTTGTCAATTCCATCGACACGGACGGTGTGAAAAAGGGCTTTGACCTTGAAATGCTCGAAAAGGTCTGCGATGCGGTAAATGTGCCCGTAATCGCCTCGGGCGGAGCGGGAAAAATCGAGGACTTTATCACTCTTTTCAATACCGTTCCCAAGGTTGATGCAGGTCTTGCCGCTTCGATTTTCCATTTCGGAGAGGTCAGCATAAACGACCTGAAAAAAGAGATGAAACGCAATAATATTCCGACAAGGATATAAGGAGAAAGCTATGTTGAACATTGACGAACTTAAATTTGACGAAAAGGGTCTTATCCCCGCAATCGTCGTTGACGCAAAGACGAAAAAGGTCCTGACCCTCGCATATATGAACAGGGAAAGCCTTGAAATATCACTCAAAAAGGAGCTTACCTGCTTCTGGAGCCGTTCAAGGAACGAGCTGTGGCTCAAGGGCGAAACAAGCGGAAACTATCAGCACATTGTTTCGATAACGGCTGACTGCGACAATGACGCTCTTGTCGTTTCGGTCGAGCCGGACGGTCCCGCCTGCCACATGGGCTCATATTCCTGTTTTACAAAGCCCGTTTTCCAAAGCGAGGAGCGCTCGGAGTTTTCCTATGAGGGACTTATGGAGCTTATTAGGGGCAGAAAGACAAATCCGCAGGACGGCTCATACACCACCTATCTTTTCAACAAGGGTCTCGATAAAATCCTTAAAAAGGTCGGCGAGGAGAGCACGGAGGTAATCATTGCCGCCAAAGCCGAGGACAAAAAGGAAACGGTTTACGAAATTGCGGACCTCGCCTATCATGTTATGGTGCTTATGGTTGAGGTGGGCATTTCGCTTGACGAAATAAGGGACGAATTGGCGTCACGCCATGTTATCGACCACAAGGTAAAGCAGGAGAAGATGACCTGATGGAACTTTTTGATTTACATGTTCATTCCGTTTTCAGCGACGGCAGGGACGAGCCGAGGGACATTGTGCTTGCGGCAATTAAAAAAGGCGTAAAAACACTCGGATTTTCCGACCACTCATACACCGAATTTGACGAGCGATATTGCATACAAAAGGATAAACAGGCGGAGTATATGAAAGCCGTAAACGATTTGAAAAACGAGTTTTCGGGCAAAATAAAAATACTCTGCGGCACGGAGCAGGACTTTTATTCGACCGCACCCACGACGGGGTACGATTATGTCATAGGCTCGGTGCATTATATCCTCAAAGGCGGCGAATACATCCCCGTTGACGAGACCGCCGACATCTTAAAGCAGGCGGCAAAAGATTATTTTTCGGGCGATATTATGAGCCTTTGCGAGGCGTATTTTGAAGAAGTCGGCGAGGTTTACGAAAAGACGAAGTGCGATATTGTGGGTCACTTTGACCTGATAACCAAGTTTAACGAGCAGGAAAAGCTCTTCGACGAGACCGACCCGAGATATATAAACGCCTGTAAAAAAGCGGTGGACAGGATAATCAAAAACTGCAAGGTGTTTGAGATAAACACGGGCGCTATCAGCCGAGGCTACCGCACAACGCCCTACCCGTCCGACAAAATCAGGGATTACATCCGTCAAAAGGGCGGAAAATTTATCCTTTCAAGCGACAGCCATCAAAAAGAAACGCTGTGCTTTGAGTTTGATAAATTCCGCAGCTTAGTCTGAAAAAACAAATTTCCCGAAAAGTCAAATATTTTTTAATTTACTCTTGCAAAACGCAATAAATTTATATATAATATAAAGGCGTTTTGCGAGAGTAATAATCTTTTGCAAAATCAATAATTGCTGATATGGCTCAGTTGGTAGAGCAGCGCATTCGTAATGCGCAGGTCGTCGGTTCGAGTCCGACTATCAGCTCCAAAACCTGCGTAAACATTGTGTTTTCGCAGGTCTTTCTTTTGTCTATGCTCTAAAAAAGCGCCCTGTAAAAGGACGCTTTTTATTGTTGCTGATTTTTCGTGCTAATTTTATTTGTATTTACATTCTGTGAAAAACCTTATAAATAATTTAATTACTTATCAATTTTGCTGTTATATTCATTTTCAATGATTTCAATCTCTTGTTCTGTATAAAGATCTCTTTGGTCGTTTAAAATAAGAGAGAGTTCTTCTGCTGTATATTTCGTTATTTCGCTTATGAAGTCATCAGGATTATTAGAAAGTAATTTACAATTTTCTAATGAATCTTTCTTATATTCGTTTTCTAAATTTTCTCTGTTTTCACCAATATCAATGTCATCGTCTTCATCAAAAGAATCATCTTTATATGAAATATCAAAATTAGGTAAATCTTCTATTACTTTAACGCCATATTTTATTTCTTCGATTCTATTCACAATATATTGATATACGGTTTTCATTAACTCGTTTGTCACACCGTTTTTTCCATTTTCAAATGTAAAAGTGTTTTCAGAGAAAAAATTATCATTCTCGTTATTCATCTGCATTGAAGGCGTTTCAAACTGCAAATATCCAATTAAAAATTTGCTTTTTTTATATTGAACTCCACAGATGTCACAGAAAAAGATAGTTTTTTCTCCATCAGTTGCATTTCTTGTAAGAATACTACCTGCTGTGACTTTAGTTTCAATAACACATTTGTTATCATAAAGATTAAGTGTTCTCCCGCGAGAACCTATTATTTTACATAAAAACTTTGACATTTAATCCGTCCCACTATTAAAAGTATTTTTCTTCACATATTTTTATTTTATCATATCAACAATTGTTCGTCAACTTATATAATTAGCGACGATTTTTAAAAACGAATCAGCATTTTAAAGCGATTCTTAATGTACACTAAAATAAATAAAGAGTAGAAAAATATGCACAAATTATGATAATATTATATAGGAGATGAGTGTAATGATTGAATTTAAAACCGATAGACTAACAGTTTTATCTGAGCAAACAGTCGAAAATGGAATATTAAAAAGAAGCGAAATGAATATCCCAATTGATTTATTATCGCTTAAAAAAGGGAGTTCTCGTGAAAATGCATTTAGGTTTTTTAAGAAAAATTGTCCAGAAGAAATAGGTGCTATTGACATTTATGTGAAAGGTCCAGATACACGTTATCAATTGAACTACAGGATTCATGAAGAACATAATAAGAATTGCGGTTATATGAGTGAAGCACTTTTAGGACTAATAACATTCCTGCAAAACAACACAGAAATAAATTCAATTATTGCAATAGTTGAACCTTCAAATGAAAATTCAAAAGCGACATTAAAGAAATGCAAATTTATTCAGGAAGATAATCCATTAGTAAAGGAAGCTTAACATATGTTTACTTGTTTGATAGAAAATAATAGTTAGATGAGAACCTGCGTAAACATTGTGTTTCCGCAGGCTTTTCTTTTGTCTTTGCTCTAAAAAAGCGCCCTGTAATGAAGTGACCCCCAAAGATTAGACAAAATTAAATATTAAATTGCAAGTGAATGAGTTTGGTATTGCTACTTTCTGTCCGAAACTCCTTTGCCGTTTCCATAAATACAGTATTTCCAGATTGCGAAATATATTCAAGGAACTTTTTTTGACGAATTATTCGTTGCTCTTTATTAGCTACATCTATTTTAATATGTGTATTTTGGATATTCACAATTTCCAGTTTTGGTATTACTGATTTTTGCCGTCCATAATATAAGCCTATACCATAGTTATTATATATGATAACACCATGGAAAGCTTTAATATTTCTTGATTAATGTGTTGTTTTGTGGTAAACTACAAATATAATATAATGAAGGGAGAGATAAGTATGATTTACGAACTTAAACATTTTAATACGCCCATTTTAAAGTTTTCTGCTGACGAAGAAAGCAGTGAACCTAATGTAAAAATCAAATGGGTTACGAAAAACACTTCTCTGCTCCCGTTGGATTTAGAGTTAAACGAAGAAGGATTGTTTAAATGGCTTAAATATAGGACAATTCCTTCAAATCGTGCATATGTAAGAAACTTGTTGAGCAAATGCGGACTCAATCTGAACAGACCTTTAAACATTATCAAGGTTTCAAAAGGATTGTCTCTAAACGATTGTTACTGGATTGTTGAGGAAGGTTTTGAAGGGAAGTTTGAGAATTTCAATCTTTATGACAATCATTTGAGCAGAGTTTTAGCCAGCATAGCATTTACCGGTTACGGAAGCAGTATTCGTTCCTCACTTGCTTCAAGCCCTGAGTTTACAACAAATGGTATGTTACCCAAATGCTGGAGAAGAATAAAAGGTAAGATTTATTTGTATAAAGGCGGAACAACCGGTGCTTCAAACACCGGTATGGAACCATATTCGGAATTTTATGCACATCAGGTTGCTGAAGCAATGGAAATAGATTCTGTTCCGTATAATATCTGCAAGTGGAAAGGCGAGCTATGTTCTTATTGTGAGCTTTTTACAAGCAAGGATTATTCTTTTGTCCCTGTCGGAAAAATAGTAACAACCGGCGGCATGGAAGCCGTTAGAGAATTCTATGAAAAACTTGGCAAAAAATATGTAAAAGCATTAGATGACATGATTGTACTTGATGCATTGATTTGTAATACCGACAGGCATTACGGCAATTTTGGTTTCTTGGTCAATAACAAAACAAACAAGATTGTTGCGCCTGCACCTTTGTTTGATCATGGCAACTCGCTTTATAATTTCGCAGGAAGAGACGATTTGGAAAGTTATGATGCGTTCTCTCAATATGCAGACACCTTATTGCCTTGTGTATATGATGATTTTATATTGGAAGCTAAAAAGGTGTTAACAAAAGAACACAAAGAGCATTTACGCAAGTTGTTACAATTTAAGTTTAAGAAACATTCGATGTACAATCTTCCCAATCAAAGACTAAAGTATCTTGAAAAGAAGATACACGAAAGAGCCCAAATGTTGCTTCAGTAAACTGAAAAAATGAAATTCAATTAAAAAGTATAATCCCTGAGTGATCGGGGATTATTTTTAGGCTTTTAAGTTTTTCTGTGTAAAGATTATGCACATCCGTTGCTTTTCGACTGCATATTCAACGACCATTTATTGACCGCTTACGAACGAAAAGCGGGATAAAAACACAGTGCTAAATTGAATAACAGTCATTTCATGTATAAAAGAAATGGCTGTCTTTCGTTGCTTTGGAAGTATTTCATGTTTTTTCATCTGTTTCGTAATGCGCAGGTCGTCGGTTCGAGTCCGACCAGTAGCTCCAAAACCTGCGTAAACATTGTGTTTTCGCAGGTTTTTCTTTTTTATAAATTTCAAATCTCACTCCGCAACAAAAAATCTCACTCTTTTATTGAGTGAGATTTTATTGCTTTATTCGATTTTCGACCCGAAACCATCTATTGACCATTTATGAATTGATAGTATTTTTAGTTAGGCTTATCACTAATTTATTCCACTCATTCGGCTGTTCAAAATTCACCATATGAGCGGCATTTTTTATTTTTATAAATTCCTTGTGCGGGGCTTTTAAATTATCAAACCATTTTTGTGTAGCCTGTACGGGGCAAATCATATCGCCTTCTCCCGAGATTAAAAGGACAGGAACAGATAATTCATCAATGCAAGAAATGCTGTCTTTTCTATTCATTTCAATATTTAAGGTTCGGGATGATTTTAACATTCCTTTTATTACCTTTATAAGACTGAATTTATAACATTTGACATAGCAGGTAAAATATTTGTTTATGCTAAAATCATTTTTATCACTGATATATCCGCCGTATTTATGAATCATTTTCCCTATGAATTGCTTTGCTTTTTCATTGTCATTATTGTATTTATATCCTATTGGCTCGCCGAAATGATTTAGTTTTGTAATTACTTCATTGTCATTCCTTATAACAGCCTGTTCTTTAACAAAATTATATTTGTAGATTTCATCCGCAAAGGAAGATATGCCTTGTCCTGTTCCTATATAACATTTCACATATTCAGGGTGCATAAACGAAAAACGCAAACCGAGATAAGCGCCCCAAGAATGTCCGGCTATGTATATTTTATCCTGATGATACTTATCTCTCAAATATTCAACAACAGCTTTCAAGTCATTCAACATAATATCTATTGTTAAATCCTCTTTTGTGTAGCTTAAACCGCTGCCTCTTTGGTCCCAACACACAACAGTATAATGTTCGGCAAGCTCACTGTTATATTTCTTTACTAACGGTCTGTCTGGAGAGCCTGCTCCGCCATGAACAACAAGTAAAACGGGATTGCTGCCATCTGAGCTCATTGTCATAATGTTTTGGCGAAGATTATTTATATTTATGTATTCGGTTGTTGTGTTAATACTCATGTATTTTATCTCCCCTAAACAGCATCTGATTCAGTCCTAATTGTAATAAAAAAACAAATGAATATCAACAATTTATGAAAATGTTTTAATAATCTTATTATCTAAACTATTGTACAGGTAATATAATTATAGAAATGTTATACAATTTTGATGAACATTGCAAAAAAGTGTTGAAAAAATCCCATGTGCAAACTATAATAAATATAGTTACAACTATATTTGCAACTTATCTCTGTCGTTTTTATAAATTATAGATTATTTTTGTTATGTATAGTTTAAAATCATTTATGTGGTAGGATAATATATGAGAAATTTCGTCAACAATTATGATTACAGTTCGGCATATATAAACAAATTTTCTCCGTCCACTGTAATTAAAAAAAGTTCTATCAATCAATATCATTATACCTCACCTGATGCATTTCTTTCTATTATTAAAAATGGAAGTGTTCGTTTTACTGATATCAGGTTCTTAAATGATCGCTCCGAAGGAATTTATTTGATTAAATTAATGTGTGATTATTTTAAGAAATACCCCCAAAGATTTCCAAGGGTAGAAAATGCATTTAACGACTTAATAAAAGAAAACAAATATTCAGATATTCAAAATCTTAAAGTTACAAATGTTAAATATACTCCTGCATTACCCGTATCTAATGTGCGGCACTTTGTGTTTTGTATGTGTAAGAAATGTGATTCATTACATATGTGGAACTATTATGTTAATAATGGTTTATATCAAGGTTATAATATAGGAATAAATATTCAATGCTTTTTGGAGACTTTTAAAATGGGTAAAAATGCATTAGATCCATTTTTAGTATATTATGGCAATGTTCTTTATAACAAAAAGCAACAATTTGATGAACTTGAGAACATATTTACCGAATTAGAACAAGAAAAAAACTTAGATTACATAAGCGTTAAGCTAAAAATGTATATAGATACATTTTGCGCTTTTTTCAAAAGCTCCAAATTTAGTGATGAAAAAGAATTTCGTATAGTTATTGAGATAAATGATTCCAGAGTTAATAGAATTAATAAAAACAGTGAAAAATATATTGGAAGTAATAATAAAGATATAAAATATGATTTCTGCGTAAAGAATGGTATAATCGTACCGTTTTTAACAGTAAAACTTATTAAAAAATCTTTCAAGCGAATTACAATTTCGCCAATAATGGAATCGCAGATTACCCAAGAAAGTATAAGAGAACTGTTAAATGCAAATGATTATAAAGGTTGTAGTGTTTATCAGTCTACCATACCAATAAGATTCTAATGCCATCATTATAACCGAGTCGTCGGTTCGAGTCCGACTATCAGCTCCAAGGGCAGAGATTACCTCTGCCTTTTATTTTTTGCATTGTTAAAAGCGTTAAAATAAACGAACAACTCATATTTACAGCCCTTGCAGCTGTACGCCGTGCGGTAGGGCGGGGGCTTGCTCCCGCCCTACCATCATAACCAATGCGAAGCATTGCATACCATCAACCACAGTTTGCATATCATCAAGCTTTGCTTGTATATCATCAACGCTATGCGTTGTATTTTTCTCTCCCTCAGTCATTTTTCTTCTGAAAAATGACAGCTCCCTCGTCAGAGGGAGCCTGTATCGGACACAATACGCATATAACAGAAAAAGCACTTGCAATGCAAGTGCTTTTTCCTTGGAGCTGCTAGGCAGACTCGAACTGCCGACCTCATCCTTACCAAGGATGTGCTCTACCACCTGAGCCATAGCAGCGTTTTTCATAACGCTAAAGTATTATACACATTTTACCCCTTGTTTGTCAACTGTTATTTGATAAAAAGCGGTATGAATCGTGTCAAAAATTCATACCGCCGTTATTTTTACCGATTATAACTCTCCGTCGGCTTTTCTCTTGAGATAATCCGAGGTTGTGGGGATTACAAGATTCGCCGCACCCTCGAGAATTTCAAAGGTTGCCTCGGTAACATACTGACATTCGCCGTCAACATTTACCGCCGCGGGAGCCTTGCTCTCAATGTGCATTTTTTTGCCCCTGACAAAGTTTGTGAAATCCCAGCTGAGGTGCTGACCGTTCTTGTATTGGTTTACAAGACCCGCAAGCTTCAGCCTGCTTACCGTGTTCTTGACTATGATGCAGTCGAGCAAGCCGTCGTCGGGCACAGCCTTGGGAGCGCCCATATATCCGCCGCCATACCAACGGGAATTGGCACACAGCGAAAAGAGCATTTTGCCCTCATAGGTCTTGTCGTCGTCAACGGTTACCTTAAAATACGAATTAAGGCGTTTTGCAAGGCAATAGAAAAGCGATACCGTATATGCCGCTTCGCCGTTTACGCCCGGTATTTTCTTCATATCCGCCTGTTTTGCGCATATTTCGGCGTCGAGACCCATAGAGCATTGGTTTATTGCAACCCTGTCCCCTGCCTTGATAAGGTCGAATTTGGTAACGGTGCCGTTTACCTGTGCGTCAATATCGACAAGGTCCTTTTTGTCGCCTAAAATTCTTATAAAATCATTGCCCGAGCCGAGCGGAATTACCGCAAACTCGGTGTTCGGATATTTATACGAGCCGTTTATTACCTCATAAAGCGTACCGTCGCCGCCGCAGGCATAAAACCTGATATTCTCCCCTGTTTTGGCTCTCTGCTTGACATAACGCATACCGTCGCCCGAAAATTCGGTAACATAAATTTCCGCGTCAAGCTCGGGATGGTCTTTTATGTACTGCTCCAAGGTCGGAATGAATTTCTTAACCGTGCCGCCCTTGCCGCTGGTAGGATTGACAATAAAAATATGCTGCATTTTTCTGCCTCCGCTTATTTGAAATACATATACATCTGACACTTTATCATACCGTTGTAAAGCTTTCTGCGCTTGTCGGCTTTCCTTGCAAACAGCTCCTCAAAGTCCTCCGACGGGCTTATGACGGAATAGCTGAAGCCGTGCTTTCTCGGGAATACCCTTCCCATTGTTTTTATGATTTCGCTGACCTGACCCTGCGACAACATTCTCTCGCCGTAGGGCGGATTGCAGATAACCGTTCCCCTTTCGGTTACCGGCTTGAAGTCCTTTAAGTCGGCACGGTGCAGTTCGATATAATCCGACACGCCTGCACGCATTGCGTTCTGACGGGCAATTTCAAGGGCGTTTCGGTCAATATCCGAGCCGTAAGCCTTAAAGTCGCTTTCACGGATTTCAAGGCTGCGGGCAAGCTCCCTTTCCCTGTCCCAGACAGCAAAATCAATCTGCTCAAAGCGCTCTGCCGAAAAATTCCTTTTCACGCCCGGAGCTATGTTGTGCACGAGCATTGCGCCCTCGATAAGGATTGTACCCGAGCCGCACATAGGGTCGTAGAGCGTGTGATACGGACGCAGCCTTGACAGACTGCACATCGCCGCCGCAAGCGTTTCCTTGAGCGGTGCGTCGTTTGCAACGGGTCTGTATCCCCTTTTATGGAGACCTGCACCCGTGGTGTCAATGAGCAAATGGACATTGTTCTTGATTATCGAAAACTCAATCTGATGCCTTGCGCCTGTCTCTTCAAACCAATCAATATTATATATGCTTTTAAGGCGTTCGACAATCGCCTTTTTTACAATCGACTGACAGTCGCTCACGCTGAAAAGGTCGGAATTGACGGAAAAGCCCTTGACGGGGAATTCGTCATATTCCGCAATCCATTTTTCCCAAGGCAATTTTTTGGTCCCCTGAAACAAATCCTCAAAACTGTGAGCCTCAAAAGAGCCGACATCAATGTATATCCTCTCGGAAAACCTTGAACGGATATTGGCTCTTGCCAGAATATTTTCGTCGCCCGAAAAAAAGACCCTGCCGTTTTCGGCGAGTACATTTTGGGCGTCCATTTTTTTAAGTTCGTCCGCAACAAGGCTTTCAAGCCCGAAAATGCACGGAGCAACCATATTTATCTGCATAAAATTTTATCCTTTGACAGTTTTATATATTATATAATTTTATTTGATAAAAATCAACAATTTTCAATTAGTAATCTTTGCCGAAACGCATAATTTAATCGGCGAAAACTCAAAAAATGCGTGCTAATAAAAATAAAATAAATAAAAATTACTTATTCTCTCCTACTTAACATAAGATATTTACTTGCACTCAAAAAATGAATATGAAAACTTATTTTTTCAAATTTGCAAAAATGTAACGGTTTTAGGTTTACATATCTCCCGAGTTACGACTATATATGGGAGATGATTTTATGAAAGCTACGGAAATTTGGCTTCCGTTTGACAGTTATGCAATTTGCCCGAAGTGTTTTTTTACCGATAAACGGTTCAGCTCACTGTCGGCAAACGCAAGGCTGCTTTATGTTTTTCTTTTTGACCGCACGAAGCTGTCCGCACAGAACGGTCTGTGCGACACCGACGGCGAGGTATTTGCCTTTTGCACCGTGGACACCGCCTGTGAAGTGCTCGGCTGCACGGGAAACACCGCAATAAAAGCGTTCAGGGAGCTTGAGGACGCAAGCCTTTTATACAGGGTGCGTACGGGCGTTATGCGTACATATAAAATATATTTGCTCAATCCCTGCGATATTTAACAAAAGAAAAAAGGCAAGAATTGCTTCCTGCCTTGAATTCTTAGGACAAAAATTACTGCTCAACAGCGTAAACGCTGACTCTTTTACGGTTCTTATCCATTCTCTCGAACTTAACAGTACCGTCGATTTTAGCGTAAAGAGTATCGTCCGAACCCTTACCAACATTCTCGCCGGGATGGATGTGTGTACCGCGCTGTCTTACAAGGATGTTGCCTGCAAGAACGAACTGACCGTCTGCGCGCTTAACGCCGAGACGCTTTGACTCTGAGTCTCTGCCGTTCTTTGTAGAACCCATACCTTTTTTATGAGCGAACAACTGAATGTTTATTTTAAGCATTATTTAGCACCTCTTTCGATTTTTATAAAATTCGGATACATTTTTTCAAGCTCTGTCATATGAAGCAGGAAGCCCGATAAAATGTCTTTTGCTTTTTCGGCGTCGGCTTTGTTCAATCGAAGCTCCATAAAGCCGTCGTTTTCGGAAAGTGCGTCGGGAGTGATTTTAATAATTTCCGTTACCGTGTTAGCCGTCATATATGCGGCGGAAGAAACACTTGCGCAAATTATATCCTCGCCCTCGTCGGCATATCCCGAATGACCGTTTATCGAAAAGCCCGTAACACTGCCGTCCGTGCCGAAAGTGAATTTTGCTCTTATCATAGAACGAAATTAAGCGTTGATACCGGTAATCTCAACCTTAGTATAGGGCTGACGATGACCTTTCTTGCGTTTTTCGTTCTTCTTGCACTTGTAAGTAAATACAGTGATTTTCTTACCCTTGCCTGTTTTAAGTGCTTTGCCTGATACAGTTGCGCCCTCTACATACGGAGCACCTACTTTGATACCGTCATCAGCACCTACTGCAAGAACCTTGTCAAAGGTTACTTCAGCATTGTCTTCTGCGTCAAGCTTTTCAACATAGATAACGTCGCCGTTTTCTACCTTGTACTGCTTACCGCCGGTTACGATGATTGCGTACATTTTTTTACCTACCTTAATATAGTCTCGCTATCGAGGGCGGGATAACCGCTTTATAGTGCGTTTGGACACACTGCCCCCTAATATGCGGCAAATAGTATTTTATCAGCGTTGTAAAGTTTTGTCAAGAGAAAAATGACTTTTTCCGACCTTTATCAAATGATTTCCTGCTCCGGAGCCTCTGTTAAGGGTTCGGTGGTCTGCTCCTCGGTTGTTTCCTCGACGGTTGTGCTCTCCGCCTTTTCCTTTATTGCGGCAAGCTTTTTGTTGAGCGCCGAAACGACTCTTTGGTCGGACAGCGAATTCACAGTCGAATAAGCCGTATTATAGTTGCCGTCGGTCGGATTTGCCGAATAGGCGTTTACAAGCGCTTCGGCACCCGTATATTTCGCAAGCTCAAGGCTGTCTTGCACAAAGACGACATTCGAGCCCGCCGACGACATATTACTGCCCTTTGCGTAATCGTAAAAGGAAATATCAAGGTCGATTTTATATTTTATTCCGCTGATTTTTCCCTTTTCCGAATACTGCCACATTTCGTAGCGGTGTGAGAAATCGGTCACGGACTGCGTGTAATGCGCCACCCAGATGTTATAGCCCGAGATACGGGAAAAGGTTAATTCATCGTCATAAAACGCCTTGCTTGCGTAAATTCCCGCCTTATAGCCCGAGCTTCTTACCGTCTCGCAAAACGCCACGGCGCAGTCGGTTCTCACACGCTTTGAAATCCTGTCCGCCCTGCCGCTTCGTTTGTCGTTGGCGTATTCCATATCGATATAGACGGGATATTGAAGCTTTCTGCCGTTGAGGGTGTTTAAGACAAGGCTTGCTTCCTCGACCGCTTCGGCAACATTTACCGCCTGACTGAAAAAGTACACGCCGACATCAATGCCGTTTGCCTGTGCGCCCCTGATATTGGCTTCAAACTGCGGATCTATTCTCATTTTGCCGTCGCTTCCGTAGCCCCTGTACGCTATTCTTATAATTGCGTAGTCAACGCCTGCCGCCTTGACCTGTGCCCAGTCAATAGTGCCCTGATGCTTGGAAACATCTATTCCCGTCCTTGACGCCTTTGCGCCGTAATTGTTGAAATAATATCGGAAGCCGCCGATTGTGGCGTGACCCCTTACAAGCTCGGACGAATTGCCGAACAGGAATATATCGTTATTTATCTTCACGGGTCCCCGGAGTCCGCCCGATACGGCATAGGTATAATCCGTAAGAGATGACTTGTCCGTTTGCGCCGTGCCGATTGAAGCGGCTGAAATGACAATATCGGAATTGTTGCCGTTTGTCGAGGAATCAATTACCCTGTTGCCGCCCGAGTCCTCGTCAACCCTGTCGTCGCCCGTGGCAACCGACGCCCTGACGCTTTTATCACGCTTGAACTTTGATTTGTCCAAGGTTTCCTCCTCGGTCGCAGCCTCCGAAGAGGGCTCCTCTTGCGTTTCGGGCTCCGTAACCGCCTGTGTTACCGTTTCATATTCCTCGGGCAGGTTCTCCGACACGGGAGCGGCGGTCATATGCGGCAAAAACGAGGTTGCAAAAAGTACAGCCGCAAAGGTCAGCACAAAAAGTACGGCGGAGCAAGCTATTCTTGCCTTGCCGTTATATAAAAGGCGCCCGAAATCGACGCTTTTGATTTTCTCTTTTAATTTTGGCAATACTTGCCTGTTGTTTTCTTTCATTTTTCACACTCCGACGCTGAAATTATACCACAAGCAGGCGCTTATTGCAATAAAGATAAAAAGTGCCGTAAGCATTGAGCTTACGGCACTTTAACAATCCCTCAGTCATTTTTTGTTTTTCAAAAAATGACTGCTCCCTTTACAAGGGAGCCTGTATTTGTTCGTAATTTTCAGTTTGTTATAAGCCTTTTTCGGCGGGGGCTTGCTCCCGCCGCTATTTTATATCAAATTTTCGTTATCTCTCCCTCAGTCATTTTTCTGCGAAAAACGACAGCTCCCTCGTCAGAGGGAGCCTATGTTTGTGCTAAATTTTCAATTTGTTATAAGCCGAAAGCTATTATAAATATGCAAATTTTTTCGGCGGGAGCAAGCCCCCGCCCTACGCTCTAAATGAATATGAAATCATCCGAGAAGTTCCGTTCCCTTTACGCAAGGGCGGCTGTTATTAACCTGTTTTGAATATCCGTTATACGGTAAAGACATATAAAAACAGTGAGAAGAAATGAAGTATCGAACCTGCGAGTACAAAGAAGTGGAACACGCTGTGGAAATACTTTTTCTTTGCGCCGATACCGTAAATTATTGCACCGAGCGTATAGGCTATGCCGCCCGCCACGAGCAGATATACCGCCCTGTGGTCGATACAGCCCCAAAGTATCTTAACGCAGAAGATAATCATCCAGCCGAGTGCGAGATACAGTATCATCTGAATTGTCTTTGTCGTATTGAACAGGAAAAATGTCATAAACATAGCGATTATGACCGTGACCCACGCAACGATTAAAATAATGAGTCCCGCCTTGAAATTAACAGGCATGAGAACGAGCCACGCAAACGGGGTTATCGTACCCGCTATCATAAGATATATCATCGAATGGTCAACCATTCGCATTGCTTTTTTTCCGTTATTCGGGCGAAGAGCGTGATAAACCGCCGAGCAGGTGTACATTGCAATCATTGTAAGACCGTAAATGAGCGCCGCCACGGCATACTGCCACGAGCGTGCCATAAACGCCTTGACAAGACACAGTAGCGTTGCGAGCACTGAAAGTCCGCCGCCTACCATATGGCTTATGGAGTTTATCCAATCTTCGGTTCGGGTGTAATTTGCGAGTTTGATTTTGTCAAGCTTAGACATTGTAATTCTCCTTTACTTTCTCTGCAAATTTTTCGATGTTTTCGCTCTCAAGCGAAAAACGCCTGTAAATACCCTTTTCCCTATCTGCCTTAATTACCTTATTTGCCATTATTCTATCAAAACCGCCGAGTTTTTTCAAGTCCAATTCCCCGCCGAAGGTGTCCGTCACAATCATCTTTTCGAGAAGCTGCGGCGGCACATTGTGCGAGATATAGTCCTGTGCGTTTTTCTCAAAGCAGTTACAGATAAAAAACGCCGTTTTCTTTTCTACAAGCACCGAAATGTACGAGAGCATAAGACGGGAGATGTTCCTGTCAACGGTTCCCATTCTGATATAGCTGCCGATTATCACGGTATCGTATTTTGCAAGGTCGAAGCTCTGCTCCGAGATGTTTACCGTGTCGCAGTTATCGAGCCGCTCCGACAGCATTTTCGCCGCCTTTTCGGTCGAGCCCGTCTTAGTCGCATATACAATTACAGTTGCCATTATATCACCTTATTACCGGTTGCCGAAAAGCACCGTGCTGAAATATCTTTCTCCCGTATCGGGAAGTATCGTTACAACGGTTTTGCCTTTTCCGAGTTTCTTTGCAAGGCGCAGAGCCGCCGCAACATTCGAGCCCGAGGATATGCCGCACAAAAGCCCCTCTTCCCTTGCGAGGCGGCGTGAGGTTTCAAGCGCCTCCTCGTCGGAAATCACGCAGATATCCTCGTAAATTTCCGTGTTGAGCGTTTTGGGGATAAGCCCGTCTCCGATACCCATCTGAAGATGCGTGCCGATACTGCCGCCCGAAAGGATAGCGGCGTGTTCGGGCTCAACCGCCCATATTTTAATGTCGGGGTACTGATTTTTAAGCACCTCGCCCACGCCCGAAAGTGTTCCGCCCGTGCCTACGCCCGAGCAAAAGCCGTGAACGGGACCCTCGACCTGTTCGAGGATTTCCATTGCCGTGCGGTACTTGTGAGCAAGCGGATTGTTCGGATTTTCAAACTGCTGAGGGATATATACATTCTTATCCTTTTTCGCCATATCAAGGGCGGTTTCAAGGCAGCCTGCGATACATTTGCCTATATCGCCGTCGTCGTGAACAAGGATAACCTCCGCACCGTACTGCTCGACAAGCTTCCGTCTCTCCTCGCTTACCGAGTCGGGCATTACTATTTTGACCTTATAGCCCTTTACCGCTCCGACAAGGGCTATGCCTATTCCCTGGTTTCCGCTTGTCGGCTCGACTATAATCGAGTCCTTGTTGAGCTTACCCTCTTTTTCCGCCTGCGAGAGCATATTGTAGGCAACCCTTGTTTTGATACTGCCGCCGATATTGACGCCCTCGTATTTTACAAGGATTTCCGCCGAGCCCTCGGGCACCATTCTGTTAAGCCTTATCATCGGCGTATGACCGATAGCCTCCAACACATTGTTATATATCAAGCTGTTCCCTCCGACTACCTTTTTACGGTAAGAGTTTCGTTGTCAAGCTCTCCGCCCGTGAGGATTTCCCTTATTGCCCCGTCAAGCGAAGAGGTAAGACCTGTTATTTTTTCATTTTTGATTTTAAGTTTTTTTACCGCCCTGTCGGGAAGTCCGACGAAAGCGGTAACCGCATTGTAATACGCCGTGCCCTCGGGGTGCTTATCGGAAGCGCCGTCAAGCACCGACAAAAGCATTTCGTTTACTATGTCGATTATCTTCTTGTCAGCGAGCTCGTCGAGGTCGGAATTTGAAAAGGTTGTACCGAGTGTTACGGCGTTTACGATTTTTCCGAGCGTTTTCACGGACATTTTATCAGTAACGCACGAAAGCGCTTTGAGCACTGGGCGCAGTTTGAGCGCCGTTTTCCTGCCCATGCCGTACTCCTTCATATCCTTTACATAATATTCCTTATCGGAATTTTTTGCCGACGAAAGTATTCTGCCGACAAGGTTTTGTGCGTGGATTTCAAAGTACCGTGAGGTGTATTTTTCGCCGTTATAGGTAAAGCCCGCAAGCTTTCGGGTTTCAATCTCCACCGTGTCCCCGTCAGCCGTGAGCGTTACAATGGGCGCAGGATAACCGACAAGTGAGCCGACATTTATCTCGTAAAGCTCCTTGCCCGCAGGCGACACATATTTGTCTATGCGCTGAATATGGCTGTGACCGACAAACAGGAAGCGCATACCCGCTTCGGCGAATTTTTCGATATACATTTCGTGCTTTTTACAGCAGGTGCCGTGGTCGGTTATGAGCGGCGAAATGTGCGGATATAGCAGATGGTGCTCCATACCGATAACCAATTTACCGCTGTCCGCCTCTTTTTTAATCCTGTCCGTTATCCATTCGAGGTGTTCGGGCATAAAGCCGGAATTGCCCTCGCCGTCCTGGTCGTCGATAAGCGAAAAGAGCACGACATCGTTCGGAAATTCGACAATGTACGACGAGGTTCCGAGGTGGGTTATGTATTCCTCCTTCGCCCTGTTCGGTCCGAAGTTGTAATACATTTCGTGCAATTCCTCGCTTGTGACGGTCTCGACATCGTGATAAACCCTGTCGCCGACATAACGCCTTGCGTTGCCGTCACAGCACCAATCGTGGGTTGCAAGGGTAACGCAGACGGGGATTTTTTCGGAAAATTTATTAAGTTTTTCAATCATCTCAAGGTGGCTTGCCTTTTCGCCGTCGTCGGATATATCGCCGATTATCATAAGTGCGTCGGGATTTATCTCTTTAATCTCTTCGAGTGCGGCGTCGATTATCGCTCCCGTTTCCCTCAAGCATTTTTGGTCGGTTCCGCTCCGCCTTTCATATGCCTCGCCGCTTGTTCCGAGAGTTTCGGAATAGTGGTGCGTGTCGGCAATGAAAGTGAGCGTTGTTTTTTTACTGTTCTGCATTTGCTTTCTCAAGAGCCTCTTTTTCGTGGCGAGCCTTGAGCTCTTCTATCATCATATGATGGCTCTTGCCGGAAATATTATAGAACGCCATCGGGATGAGCATAAGAGCGTAACCGATTGCGGGAAGAAGCGTTGTCATAAAGAACAGAGCCTTGTTTGTAGCCGCATTCTGTATCATTGAGCCCTCTGTGTGGACAATATAGCCCGTAATGCGGAGAATAGCAAGTCCGATAGCAGACGAAACTGAGTTTTCAATCTTGCCCGTAAAGGACATAAGCGAAAGCATAACGCCCTCGACTCTTGTACCTGTTTTCCACTCGACATAGTCAACGGTCTCGGCTTCCATCTCTTTCTGCATAAGGTTTTTACACTCAAGCGGAATAGCGGTAAGACCTGTGAAGAGAACCGTGAGAATACCTATCGGAAGCGAAACCACTTCGCCCGCTTCCTTACCGAGATAGCCGTTGCGGCAGGTGATGTAGAACAGAACATGAAGTCCGATAGCCACAATGCAGCAAACTCTGAAGAACTTTCTCGGGTCGGATTTTGTGCCGAGCTTTTCAACAAGCTTCGGAACGCCGATGCCTGCGATAAGGAAGCCCGGAAATGTTATAACATCGATGAAAACATTGTATTTCGTTGTGAACATAAGGTCTGCAACGAAGTAGAAAGAAATCTGATTTGTAACCTTGACGATAAGGAAGAAAAGGTTTGCGATAAAGAGCATAAGAAGAGGTCTGTTTTTGAAAAGAAGCGAGAAGCACTCTGCGATAGACGGCGACTCCTCGTGATGAACAGTTCTCTCCGTCGTGTTCTTAAATGTAAAGCGTGTGAATACAAGTATGCCGATTGCCGAAACACAGCCGCCCGTAAGGTAAGCCTTTGCGGTGTGGGTGTTGAAGTAGGGTAGCCAGCCTGCGCACGCAACGAAAAGTCCGGGTAACACGCCCGAAACGGAACGGACAATCGACGACACGCCGTACAGCTTCGTTCGCTCAATTCCGTTCGGCGTAATCGCAAACGCCAAAGCGCCCATGGGAATGTCGAAAGCTGTGTATGTAACATCAAGTCCGACGAAAAGGAAGGTTGTCCACGCAATGCACATCCAGTCGGGCATCTGCGAGGGAATACCCACGAAGAACAAAATCATAACCGCAGCAATGAACCACGGAGCACGGCGGATATAAGGTCTCATCTGACCTTCCTTTGTACGGGTCTTATCGACGATAACGCCCATCATCGGGTCGTTGATAGCGTCGAATATACCGCAGTAAAGCCTTATTTTCGAGGCAAGACCCATCGGGTTTGAAAACCTTGAAAACAGTACATTTGTCAAAAAGTAGTTGAGGTATTTCGAGCCTGTCATTGAAGTGAACATACCCTGTGCGCCTCTGCCGAGAGCATAGGAAATCGTTTCACGCCAAGTGAGGTAGGTTTCTTCGCCTACATCTTTTTTGACGATTTTCGAGTCTAAAAATTCTTTTACCTTTGCCATAGATATCCCCTTTGGAATCAAATATTTTTTATTTCACAGGCAGAGAACACGCCTTTGTCTGTAATATAAGCCGTGATTAAGCTGTTGTCGGTCACATCAAAAGCAGGGTTGAGCGCAGAAACGCCGTCGGGCGCCATACGCTTTTTATAGTGCATTTCGGTAACCTCGTCGGGAGAACGCATTTCTATTTTAATTTCGCTCCCCGTTTCGGTCCGCTTGTCAACGGTCGATATGGGAGCGCACACATAAAACGGAATACCATAGTGCTTTGCAAGTATCGCAACGCCCGAAGTGCCTATCTTATTTGCCGTGTCGCCGTTTGCGGCTATCCTGTCCGCTCCGACAAGCACTGCGTCTATAAGCCCGTTTTTCATAACATAGGAAGCCGCATTGTCGCAGATGACGGTAGTGTCGATCCCTGCGCTTACAAGCTCATAGCAGGTAAGCCTTGCCCCCTGCAAAAGCGGACGGGTTTCATCGGCGTACACCTTTAATTTGTGACCGTTTTCGGCGGCAATGTATACGGGCGCCAGCGCCGTGCCGTACTTCACGCAGGCAAGCCTGCCCGCATTGCAATGTGTGAGAACAGCGTTTTTGTCAGCCAAAAGCCGTGCGCCGTACTCGCCTATTTTTCTGCAACACTCAATGTCATCATTATGTATCTGCAAAGCCTTGTCCTGCAAGGCTTTTTTGATGTCGTCAAGGCTTTTGCCTTTACAGGAGAAAAGCACTTTTTTCATCTCGTCAGCCGCCCAGAAAAGGTTGACTGCGGTCGGCCTTGAGGACAAAATGTACTCGCAGTTTTCCGAAAATTCGGAAACAAAGCCCTCGTAATCCGTCCGCTCGCTTTTGTTTGCAAGAACGGACAGGGCGATTGCCGCGGAAACGCCTATGCACGGCGCTCCCCTGAGCTTTAATTCTTTTATTGCGGAAAATATATCCTCTTTTTTATCGAGTGAGAGCGTGACAACCTCATTCGGAAGCCTTGTCTGGTCGATTATTACAAGCTTGTTGTTTTCGGTGTCGTAGGCAACCGTTTCTCCATGTAAATCAAACATCAGGCAGCTCTCCGATTATCTTCATAATGAGTTTTTGCATTTCCTCGCCCTTTTTTCTGCCCGCTTCGAGGACTTCCTCCTCGGTAAGCGGTCGGTCGAGTATTCCCGCCGCCATATTTGAAATGAGTGAAAAGGCAAGCACACGCATTTTGCAGTGGTTTGCCGCTATGACCTCGGGCACGGTGGACATTCCCACCGCGTCGGCACCGAGCACACGGAAAGCCCTTATCTCTGCGGGAGTTTCATACGACGGGCCCGTGCAGGCGATATAAACGCCGTCCTTAATTTCAACGCCCGTCTCCTTTGCGCACTTTTTGGCAAGCGCACGCAATTCGGGGTTGTAAGCGTAGCTCATATCGGGAAATCTCACGCCGAAGCGTTCATCATTCTTACCTATGAGCACATTTGTGCCCATAAAGTTGATATGGTCGTTGATAAGCATAATGTCGCCGACGGAAAAATCCTTGTTTATGCCGCCTGCGGCGTTTGTGACAATCAGATTGCGAACTCCGAGCAGGTGCATAAGCCTTACGGGCAGCACAATATCCTGCATTGCGTAGCCCTCGTAGAAATGGAACCTGCCCTGCATACAAATGACAGCCTTACCGCAGAGCGTTCCGACAATGAACCTGCCCTTATGACCGGGAGCTGTCGAAACGGGGAAGCCGTCAATGTCCTTGTAATCGATATACACGGGGTTTTCGATTTTCTCGCCGAGCGAGCCGAGCCCCGAGCCTAAAATTATACCCGTTTCGGGGGTAACGCTGATTTTTGACTTTACAAAATCAAGCATTTTTTCAATTCTGTCCATTTTGAACCTCCGAAACAACCTCGCCGACTATCCTGTTGACCTCATAGCCGACCTTTTCAATATCGACGGTCATATACTCGCCGTCCTTATAGAGAACTCTGCCGTCAACCATAGTCAGAACAACATCCGATTTTTCGGCGGAATAGACGATATTGCTTACAACATCAAACGACGGGTACATATTGGGCTTGTCCGTGTCAATAACGGCAATGTCCGCCTTGAAGCCCTCTTTTATAAGACCCGTATCAAGCCTCTGCTGAGCCCTTGCGCCGTTGTAGGTTGCCATTTTAAGAACCGTTTTCGGCGAAACAACATCGGGTCTGCCCGTAAAGCCCTTGGGAAGAATTGATGCAAGGTACATCTCACGGAACATATCAAGCCCGTTGTTGCTCGAGGCGGAGTCGGTGCCTATCGCAACATTTATACCGCTTTCAAGCAGAGTGTTTGTGTCGCACACGCCGCTTCCGAGCTTTAAGTTGCTTGCGGGGCAATGGGCAACGCTCACGCCCTTTTCCTTTATAATCTCCCTGTCCTCGTCCGAAACATAGACGCAATGCGCAAATATTGTCGGTCTTTCGAGCACGCCTGCGTCATAAAAGAGCCTTGTCGGCGTTTTGCCGTACTTCTTTATGCAGTTTTCGTGCTCCGCCTTGGTTTCGGAAACATGGATATGGTTGACCTGACCGAAGTCGTTCTCCCTTGCGAACTCGCCGAATTGCTCAATCATGGAGAGCATATTCGTGTATTCCGAATGGAGCGACATATCGATTTTAATCCTGCCGTTTTCGGTGTTGTGGTACTGCTTTACGCCGTCGAGCGCCTCCCTGACACGGTAGCTGTCAAGGAAGCTTTTCTCATCCGAAAACGAAGAAATCGACCTGCCGAAGTTTATCTTCATTCCGCTCTCACGGGCAGCTTTGATAACTCCGTCCTGAAAAAAGTACATATCCGAAAACGAGGTTGTGCCGCACGCAAGCATTTCTGCGGCAGAAAGCATTGTGCCGTAATATGCCCTGTCGATATTGAGCCTGTCCTCAAACGGAAATACCTTTTCGTTGAGCCAGCGGTCAAGCGGAAGATTTTCCGCATATCCCCTCAAAAGGGTCATTGTCGAATGTGTGTGTGCGTTGACAAAGCCCGGCATAAGCACCTTGTCTTTGCCGTCGTACACCTCGCCGAAATCGCCGTCGGGCTTTGACTTGCCGACATAAGAAATTTTATCGCCGTCCGTTGCGACATACATATCGCTTTGATAATCGAAATTCTCGTCGATTATACCGATTTTTTTAAATAACATAAACGCCTCTTAAACAGTTTCAAGCTCAATCTTTTCAATCACAACATCCTTGGACGGCTTGTTCATAAAGTAATCCACTTTGACATCCGCAATTTTATCGACAACATCCATACCCTCGATTACCTGTCCGAATACGGTATGATGATAGTCGAGCCACGGCGTGCCGCCCTCCTGCTCGTACTTTTCTATACACTCGGTGGGGAAGTATCTCTCATCCGCACAGCGAAGCTGGTCGAGCATATCGTCCGAAACCTCTTTAGCCTGAACTATAAAGAACTGACTGCCGTTTGTCGAGGGACCTGCGTTTGCCATACACAAAGCGCCTCTGAAATTGTGGAGCTCGGGGGTAAATTCGTCCTCAAACGGCTCGCCCCAGATGCTCTCGCCGCCTGTGCCCGTGCCGTTGGGGTCGCCGCCCTGTATCATAAAGTCCTTGATTACACGGTGGAAAATCAAGCCGTCGTAATATCCGTTCTTTGCGTGAGTGAGGAAGTTTTCAACCGCCTTGGGAGCGTCCTCGCCGAAAAATTTAATTTTGATGTCGCCCATATTTGTTTTCATAACGGCAACCGTTTCGCCCTTTGCGGGCGCAGTAAACTGCTTTAACATTGTATTTTCTCCTTTTATTCCTTTTACTCTGTGCTCTTGAGTGATTCTATCATATCAATCTTTCTCAGCTTAAACGACATCAGGACATTTACAAGGATTGAGAAAGCGGCTGTCAGCACAATGCTGAAAATGTAGCTGTACCACTTTATCTGCCGAGCGAACATCATAGTGTCGGTCTCGACGCTGCGCATTACGAAGAAGTGCAGTACAACGCCGATTATTATACCGAGTATCATACCCATAACGGTAAGGATTATGTTCTCACGGAACACATATCTTTCAAGCTCGCCGTCATAGAAGCCGAGCACCTTTAAGGTCGCAAGCTCACGCCTGCGCTCGGTTATGTTGATGTTGTTGAGGTTGTAGAGGACAACTATAGCAAGAAGTCCCGCAGAGACAATCATCAGCGCAACAATTATATTTAGGTTGCCCATAGCCTCGTCGACCTGCTTTTGGGTGTCGGTGTTCATTGTAACCGAGGTTATGCCGTCAATCTGCAAAAGCTGTTTTGAAAACTCGCTGTTGTCCTGTGCGCTGCTCCTCAAAAGAAGCGTATTGAGCGCCGCAGAGTCGCCGAACAGGTTCTTGTATGCCGTCGGGGTCATATAAACATAGTGGTAAATATAGTTTTCCGCAACTCCGAGGATTTTTACCTCGGCAGTCGAATTCCCGTCCTTTTCGGTCTTGAACGAAACAGTGTCGCCCTCCTTGACGCCGAGCATTTTAGCAAGCTTTTCCGTGATTATAACGCCGTCGTCAGAAATGCTTATCTGCTTGTGTCCGAATCTTGTCTGAATAGTGATGTACTCCGAGAGATAATCGACATTCTGCGGAACAAGGATATATGCGTTCTGCTGTTTGTCGTTCGCATTGACATAGGTAAGGGTTCTGTAAGTCTGGAGATAATCGTCAACGCCCTCTATGCCCTGAACCTCGGAGAGAAGGTGTCTGCGCTCGGTTCTCGTAAGGCTTTCGTCAACGGTAACCGTGCCCTGATAGTTCCAAATCTTGTTAAACTGATTTTTCGTCATTGACGAAACAGAGTCACGGATGCCGAAGCCCACAAGCAGCAGCGCCATACAGCCCGCAACGCCGAAAAGCGTCATATAAAGCCGCTTTTTATATCTCATAAGGTTTCTCAACGCCGCTTTCTGCGAGAAGTTGAGCCTTACCCAGAAGCCCTTGAATTTTTCAAGGAATATCTTTTTGCCCGTCTTGGGAGCCTCGGGACGCATAAGTGCGGCGGGGCTTTCCTTTAATGAGCGGCGGCACGCAAACAGCGCCGCTCCCGTTGTGCAAAGCACCGCTATGACGACCGCAATTACCGCATACGGGATATTTACGAAGCTTGCCGTCTTTGTGAGGTTGACATACATAATTTTATATGTCCTCAATACAAGTCCGGGGATAAGCAATTCGCCGAGTACCGCACCGACAATTCCGCCGATAAGCGTTGCAAGGAAAGCGTAAAGCACATACTTTGCGACTATCGACTTCTTTGAATAGCCGAGAGCCTTGAATGTACCTATCTGCGTTCTTCTCTCCTCAACCATTCTTGCCATTGTGGTAAGGCTGACAAGCGCCGCAACAAGGAAGAAGATTATCGGGAACACCGTACCTACGGCGTTTATACCCTTTGCGTCGCTCTCAAACGAAGCATAGGAAGCGACAGCCTCCCTGTCCGTAACATACCATACGGGCACATCGGTGGTTGCGATTTTTTCTTTGTATTTGTTGAGCTTTGCCTGTGCCGAGTCAAATTCGGCAACAAGCTCGTCTTTTGAAAGATTGTATTCCTCCGTGGCGGCGTCAAGCTGTTCCTGCTTGTCGGAGACTATGTTCTGCGCCTCTCTGACCGCCTCGTCGCCCTGTGCGAGCTTTTCCCTCGCCTCGGCAATCGCCTCGGGGCTGCCGTTCAATATCTGTTCGGCGTTGGCTATCTGAACCTCCGCCTGCTCTATTCCCGATTTAAGGGTTGCAAGCTGACCCTGATAAAGCTGTGCCATCGCCTTGTAGCTGTAAACCTGGAAAGCGGCGTCCGCATATTCCTCGGTGGTCATTGAGCCCGCATTTTTACGAAGCTCCTCCTCCATATTGGCAATGGTTCCCGACACCTGCTCAAGCTGACGGGAGGTCGTGTTGTACTGAACACGCAGGGAAGCAAGGGTTGTCTTTGCCTCCTCGACCTTCTGTCTGTTCTCGTCAAGACTGCCCTCCTGCAAGTCGAGAAGAGCCTGTGCGTCGTCGATTTCCTGGCGGCGTGAGTCAATCTCCGCCTGTGCGGTGTTGAGCTCCGCCTGTGCGTCGGAAAGCTGCTGATATGCGCTTTCAAGCTGCGACATAGCCTTTTGCTTTTTCTCTTCAAAGCGAGCCTCGGCTTTGTCAATCAAATCGCCCGACTCGTTCTTAAACTCGTCGTATCTTACATTACAGCGGGTCTCCGCTATCGTGTTTATGTTTGAAACAACGCTGTCAACAAGGCGTGAATATTTTCCCGAGAAGCAGTTGAGCTCCGCCGCACCGTTGACGGTAACAAATATCTTTGTGAAAGCCGTAAGGGTAAACGCCTCTTTCGGGATTACAAGGAAAGCGTCAACCGTACCGTTGCCTATTGAGGTCGTTCCCCTGTCGTCGCTGAGGTAATAAGAGGTCGTACCCACGCCGACTATCGTAAACTCGTCGGTTGCAAGCGTGTCCGAAAGCTCGTCGTCCGTACCCATCGAAAGCTTTACGGTGTCGCCTATCTGATAGCCCGTCTTTTCAAGGAAAAGCTTATCGGCGATACACTCGTTGTATTTTTCGGGGTATCTGCCCTCGGTTACCTTTACAAGGTTTATTCTGTCGGTCAGCGAAAGGACCGTGGTTACAATCTCGCTGTCCGTACCCGAGCAGAGGAAGTCTCCGCTGTATGCGCCCTCGGCGTCCTTAACGCCTGCGATTTTAAGCAGCTCGACAATATCCTTGCCCGTCATACCCAGAGTGCCCTGGATACAGATGTCCATCATATTTTCCGAGTCATAGGTCTTGTCTGCGGAGGATTTCATAGCGGGCGTCGCCGCCTTTATTCCCGAAAAGAAAGCCGTTCCGAGAGCAACTATCAGAAGTATAGAAAGAAACCTCGCAAAACTGCCCTTTACTTCACGACGGAAGTCTTTTTGTAACGATTTTGTCATTTCTTTCTTCCTTTACCATTCAATGTATTCAACGGGAGTGGGCTTTTCATTGAGCAAAAGCTTGTCGACTCTGCCGTTCTTTACTTTGATTACCTTATCCGCCATGGGAGCGAGCGCCGAGTTGTGCGTGATAACGATTACCGTAACACCCTTTTCACGGCAGGTGTCCTGCAAAAGCTTCAATATCGACTTACCCGTTATGTAGTCGAGCGCACCCGTAGGCTCGTCGCACAAAAGGAGCTTCGGATTTTTCGCAAGCGCCCTCGCAATGGAAACCCTCTGCTGTTCGCCGCCCGAAAGCTGTGACGGGAAGCTGTCAAGTCTGTTGGAAAGTCCGACTTCCTTTAACACATCGGAAGCGTCGAGGGGATTTTTTGAAATCTGCAAAGCAAGCTCGACATTTTCAAGCGCCGTGAGGTTACCGACCAGATTATAGAACTGGAAAACAAAGCCCACATCGTCACGCCTGTAAGCCGTAAGCTGTGATTCGTTGTATTTTGTAATATCTGCGTTATCGACAAAGATAGTGCCCGAGGTTGCCGTATCCATTCCGCCGAGAATGTTAAGAATTGTGGTTTTACCCGCACCCGACGGGCCGACAATTACGACAAATTCGCCTTTTTCGATTCCGAAGCCGATTTCGTCAACCGCCTTTATCTCTACCTCGCCTGTTTTATATGTTTTTGTTACATTACGGACTTCAATAAACGCCATATTGCAAACCTCTCCTATTGTAAAAATATATACTTTATTATTGTATCACAACACGCACCGGATTTCCATAGCAAATATCATAATTAAAATTCTGTTCATATAATTTCGGACATTGTCCGAGAACATCGGTAGGGCGCTGTCAACGGCGGGAGCAAGCCCCCGCCCTACGCTATACGATATATTTTTCAGGTTGTGCGTTCAGCCTCCCTTGTGTAAAGGACGGTGCCGAACGAATGTGAGGCGGAGGGATTGTAAGGTTGTTATTATATGATTTTG
>ERZ825137.855-NODE-855-length-41977-cov-3.676327_pt1 | contig 41977 bp, 36 predicted proteins | sample MGYA00519873_ERZ825137 | MGnify/ENA primary metagenome ERZ825137 (study PRJEB31778, sample SAMEA3449190) | human gut metagenome | biome: human gut; feature: human-associated habitat; material: faeces | place: United Kingdom | collected 2010/2012 ...
TGGTAACGCACTCGGTCAAGGCGGCGAGCCGCGCGAGCCGCGTATTGTTTATCAAGGACGGAGAAGTCTTTCATCAGCTGTATCGTGGTGCGCACACGAGCGACGAAATGTTTCAGAAGATTTCCGATACACTGACTGTATTGACGACGGGTGGTGAGCGCGAATGAGAAGCAGAATTTACAGCAAGCTGGCATGGACCAATATCTGCAGGAACCGCAAGACTTATCTGCCGTACATGGTCAGCGCCGTCGGCATGGTGATGATGTTTTTTCTTACGATCAATCTGTCCATGGATCCGCAGGTGGCGACCTTTGAGGAAGGAAACTGGATGCAGCTTATCCTGAGACTTGGCTCAATTGTGATCGGCCTGTTCTCGGTAATCTTCCTGTTCTATACGAACAGCTTCCTGATGAAGCGCCGTAAGACCGAGCTGGGACTGTATCATGTGCTGGGCATGGGCAAAACCCACATCGCGAGTGTGCTGCTCTGGGAAACTCTCTTTACGGCTCTGCTCAGCATCGGTGCCGGCGCGATCGGCGGCATGGTGTTCAGCAAGGCGGCACAGGTGCTGCTGCTGCGGATGATGGGAAGGAGTATCGATTATGTGTTCACCCTGCAGCCGTCGGCGCTCGTATACAGCGTGATTCTGTTTGCGGCAATTTTCGCGCTCATCTACGTCAAGAGCGTGATCGAGATCAGCAGGCAAAGTACCATCGATCTGCTTTACAGCAAGGCGCAGGGGGAAAGAGAGCCGCGGGCAAATTTCGTGCTGGCTTTCATCGGCATCTTGTCTTTGGGGGCAGGGTACGTATTGGCGATGACCGTACAAAACCCGACAGACGCGATTCTGGTATTCTTCATCGCTGTCATCGCTGTCATCATCGGCACCTACTGTACTTTCATCGCGGGCAGCGTGGCGCTGCTTAAGCTGCTGCGCAAAAATAAGAACTATTACTATCAGACCGGTCATTTCATTGCGACCTCGTCGATGATCTTCCGGATGAAAAAGCATGGGGCGGGGCTTGCGAGCATCTGCATCCTTTCGACCATGGTGCTGGTGATGATCTCCTCGACGGCCTGTCTGTACTTTGGCGCCGGCAACGCGATCAACGCAGCCTATCCGCGCGATCTGGAGGCGACAATCGGCATGAGGAAAACCAATGACGCGACCTTTGCGGCAGCAGGCGCAGATCTGGATCGTCTGCTTGCTGCGTCGCTTCAAAAACAGGGACTGAAGGCAAAGAACGAGATCCGCTATACGCTTTGTGCCTTTTACGGGCAAATAGAGGACGGCGTATTGACGCCGCTTGCGGAATATACAGCGGACGGTTATACCTGCAAGGTCATGACCGCGGAGGAATACAACGAGAATTTTGGAACCCATGTAAGCTTGGAACGCAGTCAGCTGCTCTACAAGAAAAATGAGGGAAGCTTGCGAGAAACCATGCTGACGATTGCCGACAAACGTTACGCTGTCATTGGAGAAGCGAAAAAAATGATTCTGCGTGGTACCGACGCAGTAGATATGGCAAACGCCATTTATCTGGTTGTTTCTGACCGGAGCGAATTCGATCGTGTGGTGCAGGCTTTGAGGCAGAGCGCCGCAGCGGAAAGCTTTCGTCTTGTCAACTGTCGGGCGTTGAATCTGACAGAGGCAAACGGCAGTGCGGCGTCCGAAACGCGGATTTCGGCAGCGGAAGAGGAGCTGCAAAGAGAAGTTTTAAAGATGCAGGATAAACCGGACACCGCAATCGGCTCCTACAAGGGCAATCAGCCGGTCTACGCTTCGATGGATATGAACTTCCGCACCAAAGGCAGCGCGATGGAAACTTTCACGAATCTGTACGGCGGACTGTTTTTCCTGGGGATTCTTTTGAGCCTTGCGTTTCTGGGCGCAACGGTCATGATCATGTACTATAAGCAGATCACCGAGGGCTACGACGATAAGGAGCGCTTCCACGTCCTGCGTGACGTGGGGATGAGCGACCGCGAGATCCGCAGGTCGATCCGGGATCAGGTTCTCAAGGTCTTTTTCATCCCACTGCTTGGTGCCGGGCTGCATATTGCTTTTGCGTTCCACATCATCAAATTGATGATCAAGGTATTCGGCATCAGCAACACAGCACTGCTGATCTACACCACGCTGGCGTCCTTCCTGCTGTTCGCCGCTTTCTACATTGTGGTATACCTGATCACCTCCAGAGCGTATTACAAAATTGTCGCAGTGGAGCAGTAGTTAGCGGCCGCGGCTGCCCTCCATGGTGTAGAGAAACTTTTCTCGAAACTTTTCCGTAAAGTGGGGAGCTAGCTCCGCGAGGTAGCTTTGTTTGGAGTCGCTGCGTGATTCCGCGATCATAGCTTCATGCAGATAGTATTGATGCAGTGCGATGATGGTTTCAATCGCGTTTGCGGCATTCGCGTCTGTCAAATAGCCTTCCGCGATCAGTTCCCGCATCATAATGGCATCTCGTTCGTACATCGTCCCAAGCTGCAGCATCTGCTTCATCTTGGGACTGAGTCCTTGCAGTTCCTGCGGGAAAAGCTCCTGATAGTAAGTCCGCAGCACGTCACCGAGCAGGTCACTATGCTTGCCGAAGAACATGTTATGAAAAATCTCAGGCTCTTTGAAGGCATAGGCGTTAAAACAGCGGTAAATCGCGCGATATTTGTCGTAGGCTGACATATCATTCGTCAAGGCTTTTTGGAGTGAAGCAACGTACTCTCGCAGATAACGCACAGAGGCAAACAGGATGAGATGCTCCAAATCCTCAAAATAGTTGTAAAGCGTGGCGCTGTTATAGCCGACTTCAGAGGCTACCTTTCGAATAGAAACGCTCGCGAGACCACTTTCACGCAGCATTTTTTCGGCGGCCTCGATGAACAGAATCATCACACGTTTTCTCTTAATATTCATAACTTCCATCGTATCGTTCCTCCTTCAGAAAAAGGGTTGACATCGTCCCATGCCTTTATTATAATCTAATCGTGATTATTTTGCAATCGCGATTAGATTATTTTTTGGGAGCAAACTAAAATGATGAAAACAAATATCCAACGAAAGGGCGAATTATTCGTATTTTTGGGCGCGCTCTTTTGGAGCTTGAACGCACCGCTCATAAAATTTATTTCTCTGGATGCCATGTTGGTCTGCGGACTTCGTTCCTTGATCGCGGGTGTCGCGCTTCTGCCGTTCCTCTTTCGCTCGAAACTTCGATTTTCCAAAGGTATGCTCGTCTACCTGATCGCCTACGCGTCCTTGTGCCTGTCAATCGTACTCGCGCTGCGGCAGACCTCGGCGGTCATCGCGATCGGCATGCAGTACGGCAGTGTGGTCTGGCTGTTTCTCGCCGCGTCGATTCTGAATAAAAGCGTAAATAAGTCCCGTATCTTGCCGGTCGTGCTTACGACAACGGGCGTCATCATTTTTATGCTGTCCGGTATCGCGGGCAGCAACATGAAGGGCAATCTCATCGCCCTGACCGAAAGCATCTTTTTCGCGGTGATGACCGTTGCGGCCAAAAAGGTTTCCTCCGGAGAGGCCGGAAACGCGCTTGGTCTGGTTTCCTTGGCAAATCTGTTTACAGGAATCTGCATTTTCGCGTTTTTTCCGCCGCAGTTCGCGGATATTCTGACGCTGAACGGATCGGAATGGATGCTGATGCTGATTCTCGGTATCGTGCAGGTCGCGCTGGGCTACGCGATGTACAATCTGGGAGTCAACCTGATTTCACCGCAGAAGGCTTCCGTCATCGCAATGTGGGAAATGATTTTAGGGCCGGTCTGGACAGCGCTTTTTCTCAAGGAATACCCAAGTACCACGGTCATCATCGGCTTTGTCATTATCATTGCCGGGATTTTTTTGGACTCCAAAGCCGCTCCGGACGCGGCGGCGGGCGATGGCAGGCTGTAATAATTTTTTTTGGTACTTTCAAAAATCTTTCTTTTGCTGTATAGTATATGCGACAACATTCTCAGAGGAGGACTTTACGGTGATGAAGGAAGATAAACTCTTTCAAAAAATAGGGATATCGTGGAAGCAAGTCGGATATTTGCTGGCAGCAAATGTCGGATTCGCGCTTGCGCTGAATTTGTTTTATGTCGGCAATAATATCGCAGCGGGAGGATTAGCCGGCATCGGTACGGTACTGAACTACTTTTTTTCCGTTCCGATCGGCTTGACGGTGTTTATCCTGAATCTTCCGATCGTTCTGTGGGGCCTGACGATAAAGGGAAAACGCTATGTCATCATTTCGATGATTGCCATAGGCGTATATTCCGCGATTGTAGACCTGTTGTCCTTCCTGCCTTGTCTGACAGAGGATAAAATTGTGGCGGTTGTCTGCGGCGGCATCCTCTACGGAGTTTCCGCGTATTTTTCTGTAAGAGCGGGGATTTCCACCGGAGGCACCGACCTTTTGGAAAAGCTTTTGATCACCAAGTTCAAGGCTCTCACCATCGGGCAATTGCAGTTGATCATCGACGGCTCCATCGTGCTGCTCGCGATTTTTGCCTATAAGAATATTGAAGCCGGTATTTACGCGATTCTGGCCATCGCGGTGACGGCGGTTGTAACCGACAAGATGAACAGCGGCTTTAACAAGGCTTGTATTTTTTATATTTTCGCGAACAAGAATCTGGATAAGATCTCAAACACGATTCTCACGGATATGGGACGCGGCGCAACCCTGCTGGATGGGGAAGGCCTGTATTCTCACGCGGAGAAGCGGGTTCTGTTCGTCGCGGTAAAGCCCACAGAGGTGCCGCGGCTCAAGGCGATCGTGCATAAATATGACCGCTCCGCGTTCATCATCCTGTCCCCGGCATCGGAGATCATCGGACAGGGTTTTGAAACAATCAATTTGACATCGACCATACATGATGACGATGATATAGAAGATTAGACCGGATGAGACGAAAGAACCCTCGGGCCGCTGCCGCAGGCAGTTGGCTCGAGGGTTCTTGATGTAAAAAATCTCGTGCATCGATTTTTTGGGAATCACGACAAAAGCAGCTTGCGAAGCGGCGCTCATGCACGAGTGCCATGTACGCATAAAGAACTTTGAGTTCGTCATGCACGCTTTTATCCTTGTGAAAGCTTTTGTATACAGATGCCAAAAGGAAGCTTGGCTGCCGCGTTACGCGCTGTGGATTTCGGCCAGCGCGTACATGCACAGATCTCTGGCAGCCAGGATGCAGTCCTCGTCCAAATCGAATTCCGCGTTATGGACAGGCGCGGTCGTGTCCGTGCCGATACCGATATAGGTGCCCTTGCCTCCATGCTGCTGGACGTGGGTCATCATGGCAGCCGCGTCGTCTGTGCCGCCGACGTTGCCTTCGAAGTAGATTTTCTCGAACCACGGAACCTTGTGCGCCGCGCGTTCAATGATTTCCATCATGGCGTCATCGCTCTTGCCGGAAGGAATTTCACCGTAATCGTCGTAGGTATAGGTCAGCTCGTAAGCTCTGGCGCTTCCGTCGAGAATATCAAAGACACGTCTGTTGAGATATTCGCAGATCGCAGGTGTTTCCCCGCGGTATTCCAAACAGAGAAAAGCATTCGGCGCGATGGTGTTCGGAGCGATGCCGGCGCTCATTTTACCGACATTGACTCGGGTCAGACCTTCTTCATGCGGCGCGATCGCGTGCAGATTCAAAGCCGCGGAGCAGGCTCCAAGGAGAGCGTTTTTGCCTTCCTGCGAAGCGCCGCAAGGATGGGCGGCAGCACCTGTGAAGGTGACGTCGAGTTGACGATCGCTCAAAAAGTCTTTACAGCCGCAGCAGATAGCGTGAGAGCCAAGCGGCTTATTTTCGGCGCTCAGAGCCACGTGCAGGGCGATGAAATTATCCACGTCATCGAGATGTCCATGATCGATGATGGAGATCGCGCCGCTGTAGGTTTCTTCAGCCGGTTGGAAAATGAGACGGATTTTACCGACAAATTCGTCTTTTTTTTGTGTCAGCGCGGACGCGATGGCAAGGCCCATCGCCGTATGCGCGTCATGTCCGCAGGCATGAACGGATGCTTCATTGCAGGAGACATAGTCCTCATCAAACGGACGGTAGCCTGCTCTGTGCGGCTCGTCATACGGCAGACAGTCGATGTCAAATCGGAACGCGGTAATCGGACCGGGCCGTCCGCTGTCAAATTCAGCGATAACACCGGAAACTCCCTGTGTCTTTTCGACGAACTCCGGATTCGCGCCCTGCGCAACGGCGCGTTCCTTGCACGCTCGGATCTCCGCTTCGGAAGGGCGGACTAGCGGAATGATACTGTCAACATTGGCGACGTCCGGTCCCATGAGGCAGGTATATCCCATCGCGGTCAAGATTTCCGCGACTCTGGCACTTGTGCGGATTTCGCGCCAGCCGTTTTCCGGATATTTGTGAAATTCGCGGCGGTATTCGATAAACTGATTCATAAAAAATCTCCTTTCTCGATGTCTTGTGTTTGACTCTATTATAATGCAGTTTTGACAAAAAAGCTATATAAAAATCAGCCGGCATATCCCGCGCCGAGCCGCATATAGTAAAGCAGAGAGGAACGGGAGGACAAGATATGCTGAGTACAGATAAACTGAAGAATAAAGAGGTCATCAATATCAGCGACGGGCGAAGTCTCGGCTTTGTATCGGACATTGAGGTCAATCTGGAAAAAGGCGCGATTGAGGGGATCATCATTCCTGCCGAACGGGGGCTTTTTTCGTGGTTTCACAAGGGTGAGGAAGATCGGATGATCCGCTGGGAAAATGTGCGGACGGTCGGCGATGACGTGATTCTGGTGGAGACTGAGCCGGTCCTGCTGTAGGGAAGGCCGCGGCGGAGCAGTATGGGGAAACGGCAGAGAGCGCGGGACGTGGGAAGGCTCCCGGGCGAAGAAGCGGGAAGCGGCGTCATCGGCAGAAAGCTGTCTGAAAAAAGTTGAAGCGCGCGCGAAAATGTGGTAACATAATAGCGTAATTCCTAAAGAAACGAGGTAGCTTTATGAAATGCCCGTATTGTGATCACCCGGATACGAGAGTCATCGACTCCAGACCTACAGAAGAAGGACATGCCATCCGCCGTCGGCGCGGCTGTGACAGCTGCGGCAAGCGTTTTACGACCTACGAAAAGGTGGAGGTGCCGATTTTTATGGTTGTCAAGAAGGATGCCAGACGCGAGGTCTTTGACCGCAATAAGGTGTTGAACGGCATTATCAAGGCATGTGAAAAGCGCCCGGTTTCCATGGATCAGATGGAAACGATGGTCAACGAAATTGAAAAGCAGCTCAGCAACCGGATGGAAAAGGAAGTGGACAGTACTTACATCGGTGAGCTGATCATGGAACAGCTCAAAAAAGTGGACGAGGTCGCTTATGTTCGGTTCGCGTCCGTATATCGCCAGTTTACGGACGTGAATACCTTCGTGAAGGAAATCGAAAAACTTATCGGAAAGCAGGATAAATAAATGACAACAGAAAAAATTTATCAGATCGCCATCGACGGACCGAGCGGCGCGGGCAAATCGACGATTGCCAGGACAGTCGCGCGGAGGCTGGGGATTGACTATATTGATACCGGCGCGATGTATCGCGCGTTTGGACTGAAAATGCTGCGGCAGGGCATACCGATGATCGAGGACGCGCGGCTGCTGGCGATGCTGGAAGAAACAGACATTGATTTCGCCGGCGGCAGAGTTTATCTGGATGGAGAGGATGTCAGCGATTTGATTCGCACCCAGGAAATTTCCAAGGCGGCCTCGGACTGCTCGGCCTTCGCGGCAGTGCGCAAAAAGCTGGTGGAGCTGCAGCAAAAGATGGCACGCGCCAAGAGCGTGATCATGGATGGACGTGATATCGGTACAGTTGTGCTCAAGGATGCACCTTATAAATTTTTTTTGACGGCTTCAGAGGAGGAACGCGCGCTGCGGCGTTATCGAGAGCTTGTGGCAAAAGGCGCATCGCAGACCTTTGAAGAGGTCCTGAAACAGATCCGGCAGCGCGATTACAACGATACGCATCGTGCGGTGACGCCGCTGCGTAAGGCGGACGACGCGATCGAGATTGACAGCACTGCGATGAGCATGGAAGAAGTTGTGGACTTTATCTGCGGACAAATTCAATAAAGCGGATCAATCGCATAAAAAAACACCTTCGGCGGGAAACTAAGTGTCGGGAGGTGTTTTTGCATGGAACGGAATCGAAAGCGCATCATCGGCGGCGCGTTGTTTTTGGCAGCGCTGACGCTGCTGCTCTGCGCGCGCCTGTTTTATATTCAGATTTTCTGCCATGAGGAATTTGCGGAAGCCGCTCTTTCGCAGTACGAAACGGCACTGGTGGGTATTGACGGACGCGGACAGATTTTGGATCGTGAGCTGCGGCCGCTGACCGGAGCAGTCTATCGGTATTTTTATATTATCGGCAAGGAATCCGCGGATCAGCAGCTCAACGTGCTTTTGGAAGAACTTGACGCTGTGCGCGTTACGCTGCGTTCAAGTCGGTATGAGGTTTATCGTACAGAACGTTTTGACGCGTCGATTCATAAACGTTTGCGGGAGGAATACAGTGCCTATGCGTTTCGAGCCCGGACACGATACCAGAATCAGCAGACCGCCTGCCATTTGATCGGTTATCTCAATGAAGCTGAGCAACGCGGCGTTTCGGGTCTGGAGCTTTTGTGCGAGGAAAAGCTGCGCGCAAAGAGCGACAGACTGCTTCTGGAATCTGATGCCGCAGGCAGGCTGCTTCGCGGTGTCGCGCCGAGGAGGGCCAAAGCAGAGGGAAGCAGTGCAGCGGATGCGCGCACGAGCGACGCAGGTGATGCAGCAAACGCAGAGCATGCGGCGATCGGGCAAGGCAATATCGTGACGACATTGGATCTGCGCGTGCAGCAAAAATGTGAGGCCCTGCTTGCGCAGCTTTGCGGCACGGCAGGAACAGTGCCGCAAGCGGACGCCGCCGCTGTTCTTGTCAGCCGCGCGGACAGCGGAGAAGTTTTGGCGGCGGCGTCTTATCCGGCCTTTGAGCCGGAACACATCGCGGATTACCTTGCCGAGGACTGCGAGGACAATGGATGCCTGCTCAACCGCGTCCTGCAGGCAGCCTATCCGCCGGGCTCCGTCTTTAAGCTGGTCGTCGCCGCGGCAGCTCTGGAGAACGATATCTGCCCACCCTCCCAGTGCTTTACGTGCCGCAAGACGGCAGAAGTCGCGGGCGTTACGCTTTCCTGCTCGACAGGCGGTGAGAACGGACATGGCAGATTGAACATGCGGGAAGCGATGGCGGTATCGTGTAACTGCTATTTCGCGCAGCTTGGCGAGCTGGTCGGGTACGAAAAAATACTGGAAACGGCGCGAAAACTGGGATTCGGAGAAACCGTTCTGGCAGGCTTTCCGGGTGAAACGGCAGGCTCTGTTCCGCGCGATGCGGATTGCGGAATTCAGGATACGGCGAACCTGTCCATCGGGCAAGGTGCTCTGCTGGTCACGCCGCTGCAGGTACAGCAGCTAACGCAAATCATCGCTTGCGACGGACTGCTGCGTGAAGTGAAGCTGCTGCGCGCGGACACAGAGAAGCGCGCGCAGGCAGGCACCATTTGCCGCGCGTCCGGTGAAGCTTGCGCGGACAAGCGCGTTCTCAAGACGGAAACGGCAGCGGCGCTGCGGGAGATGATGGCTGAGGTGACGCGGACAGGCACCGCCTCGCGCCTAAAATGGGAGGTCCCTGCCCGGGGCAAGTCCGGCACCGCGGAGGCGAGCCGGAACGGCGCGCCGATGAAACAATGTTGGTTTACAGGTTTTTTTGAGGTTGCGGACGGCACTTGCTATGTGATTACGGTGCTGGCAGAAAACGGCGATTCCGGATCTTCGACAGCGCTGCCTGTTTTTTATGAGCTGACGAAATATCTGGCATCGCTTACACCATAGCGCGTTTCCGGCGGGCAGCTGTCAAATTTCCGTCAGTCCGCCGCGCAGCTTTTCGAGCGCTCGCTTTTCGATGCGAGAAACGTAAGAACGACTGATGCCAAGCTGTTTGGCGATTTCCCGCTGGGGCCGCGCTTCCCCGCCGTCCAGACCGTAGCGCTGGATGATGACGCGTTGCTCTCGTGGCGAAAGCTGTTCGGCGATGGCGCGGTAAAGTTTTGTGACTTGAATTTTTAAGCTGATATCCTCAACGATTTCATCCGTATCTGTGCCGAGAATGTCATTAAAACTGATCTCGTTTCCATCCTTGTCGGTGCCGATGGGCAAACTTAAGGAAACCTCCTGCTTGATCCGCTTGGAGGCGCGAATGCTCATCAAAATTTCATTTTCAATACACTTGGCGGCATAGGTCGCCAGCCGCGTCGCGCGGCTGGCTGTGTAGGTATTGACAGCCTTGATCAGGCCGATGGTGCCGATGGAGATCAGATCGTCCTGTGAAGCGCCGGGACTCGTATATTTTTTTGCGATGTGAGCGACCAGGCGCAGATTGTGCTCGATCAGTTTGCCGCGCGCCTCGGCATCGCCCTGCTGCGATTTTTCTACATAAATTTGTTCCTCTTGTTCAGTCAGCGGTTGTGGAAAAGAACTTGCCATAGCGATAACCTCCTGCGATACGCGATGCAAAAGCGCGGGAAGCGCTTGCACACTTCCCTTATCTATATGCCTCGGCGTGCGGCAAAGTGCCTGGCAGACCGCAAAAGTGCAAGTACCTATTTTTTAGGATAATGTCCACCCAAACAGTTCCGATGGGCGGCGAAACAATTAGCAGAATGAGCGTCGAAACAGGCAGCGTAAGACAGGTAGCAGGCAAAACAAAAAGAGAGACAGAACTCTTTGCGATCTGTCTCTCCCTTCACCGATGCCTTCGCTCCTTTGCTATCTCACTTCAAAGGACAGGCAATCTGTGCACTGCTCCTGTGTCGGATTTGCTTCATGCGTACCGACGGTGATGCTGTCCAGCGCGCACAGGTTCTTTGTGTGCTCGTGGTGCATACATTGGTTTACCGTGCATCTGATGGTCTGGTTACAACAATGACTCATTTTACATCCCTCCTTCCTTCTTAGTATGGCCGAAAAATTCACAAAATATTACGTCTGCGCTTCTTGTACTATCGCAAAAAAAATGTTATAATTTTAAAGATTCCACTTCGTGTCGGAGCGAAACCGGGACGAATCGGAACAGGGGAATTTCATCATAGAATTTTCTACGGCGGCCTGACGCCCGATTTTGTGTTGCGCTCTTGTCTGTAAAAAATAGGAACCGGCACATAGCCGCGGCGTAACAGAAGGGCGCGGAAAGGAAGAGAATTTTATGAAAATCAAATCCCTGCCGAAGGACGAACGACCGGTCGAAAAGGCGATGCTGGCGGGCGTGGAAAGCCTGTCAAACGCAGAGCTTTTGGCTGTGATTCTCGGCTCCGGCACCAAAGAAAAGTCAGCGATCGGCCTCGCGGAGGATGTCCTCGCGCAGGGTAGCGGCGGCCTCGCGGAACTCGCGGACTGCACAGCGCAGGAGCTGACAAATATTTGCGGTATCGGTCAGTTTAAGGCGGCAAGAATTTTGGCGTCTGTGGAGCTTGGAAAACGCATCGCGACCCGGCCGCGGACCAGACGTATGTCCGCGGGTGACGCGGAGCAGGTCGCCGCCCTCTTTATGGAGGATATGCGGTACAGCAAGCGGGAAACTTTCAAAGCCCTGTTATTAAACGCGAAAGGTGAGATTATTTCCATCGAGACCGTGTCGGTAGGGGAACTGACCTCGACCCTGGTACACCCCAGAGAGGTATTTCATCAGGCGGTCAAAAAAAGCGCCGCCGCCATTCTTTTCGTGCATAACCATCCGAGCGGCGATCCGACGCCCAGCGAGGAGGATATCCGAACAACCAAAATGTTGATTGACTGCGGCAATTTGCTGCGGATTAAGGTGGTGGATCACCTGATTATCGGCGATGGACGATATGTCAGTATGCAGGGAATGGGATACATGTAAAAAAGTAATAAAATTTGATTCGGATAAAACGTTGGAGGTATTAAAATGTGCAGTTTATTCAGAGCAAAGGATATGGGAATTGATTTGGGAACAGCCAACACTTTGATTTTTGTCAAGGGCAGCGGGATTGTTCTCAACGAACCCTCCGTCATCGCGGTGAACGATAAAGGAAAAACACTTGCTGTCGGTTCGGCGGCAAAGGCAATGCTGGGCAAGGCTCCGGTCAACATTTCGGTGGTCAGGCCGCTGCAGGACGGCGTGATCTCTGATTTTGACAGAACCGCGGACATGCTGAAGGCGTTTTTGGAAACTGCGCTGGCAGTCAAAAAAATTCGAAATTTCCGCGTTGTCGTCGGCGTGCCGAGCGGCGTGACCGAGGTGGAAAAGCGCGCTGTAGAGGAAATTGTCAGACAGATGGGCGCGACTGAAGTCTTCATTCTTGAAGAACCGATGGCGGCTGCGATCGGCGCGGGTATGCCTGTGGACGGCACGACGGGGTGCATGATTGCGGATATCGGCGGCGGCACCTCCGACATCGCGATTATTGCGCTCGGCGGTATTGTGGCGAGCACTTCCATCAGACATGCCGGGGATAAAATGAACGAAGCCATCATACAATATATGAGGAAGCGTCACGCGCTTCTGATCGGTGAACATACCGCCGAGCAGCTGAAGATTCATATCGGCTGTGCCTGCATGGATGTGGATGAGAACGGCAGCGAAATCATCAAGACGATGGACGCGAGAGGCAGAGACATCATTTCAGGTCTGCCTAAGACCATGGAAGTCAATAATAAGGATATGATGATCGCGCTGCAGGAGTCCATGGATATCATCGTGGACGGCGTCAAAGCGACGATCGAGAAGGCTCCGCCTGAAATAGCGGCGGACATTGCTGAGCATGGCATGGTGCTGTCCGGCGGAGGCGGGATGATCGCGAATCTGGACAAGCTGATCTCCAAGCGGACAGGTATGGCCGTGACTGTGGCGGATAATGCCTTTGAGGCAGTGGCGGTAGGCACCGGCATGAGTTTGGAAAATATCGAAAAGCTCAAGATTTACGCGTCCAACGGCAGGAAAAAATACGAAGCGCAGTAGGCGCGGGATAAAGGGATCGCTTTATGAGATGGATGAGAGAACATAAGTTAATAACGGCATTGCTTTTGGTATTCCTGCTTCTGCTGCTGATCTTTGCCGCTTCCATGGCGGCCGGCGGCCGCTTCGCGCATGTGACCGAGCCGATCAATACCGGCGTGTCCAAGGTTTCAGACATTTTTTCAAAAGCCGGGAATACCATTCGTGACAATGTGAAAGGGATTTTTTCCTATCGGAGTCTCCAAAAAGAAGTGGAAGCACTCAAGAGCGAGAACGCGGAACTCACGCGGCAGCTGACAGAAGAAAAGCTGACAAAACAGCAGCTTGATGAGCTGAAAGAACTCGCGGAGGCTCTGAATTATGATTATACGGAGCAGAAATTTGATATCGTCACCGGAGACGTCATCTCTTTGGACGGCTCCAATTGGACCAATATCTTCACGATCAACTGCGGCACCGAGAGCGGCATCAAGGTTGGAGACGCGGTCGTTAACGGAATCGGCCTGATCGGCAAGGTCGAGGAGACCGGAGAGGGCTGGTCCAAGGTGATGTCGCTGATCGACGAGGGCAGCAAGGTCAGCTTTAAGCTGGCACGCGACCGCAAGCAGCTCGGTGTGGTTTCCGGAAACGAAAAAGGTGAAGTCAGCGGCTATATGATCGACGGAGAAGCTTTGGTCTCCGAGGGCGATGTCATCATCACCTCCGGTCTCGGCACGTATCCGGAAGGTCTGGAAATCGGCAGTGTCAAAAGCGTGACCTATAACAGCAATACGCTGCTCAAGGAAATTACGGTGGAACTCGCTGTGAATTTTAAGAGTCTGGACAAGGTGGCGGTGATTCTATGAAAAGTTGGAAGGCAGGGATTTTTTTTCTGATCGCGTTTTTCATACAATGCTCTTTTTTAAATGTTATCAGCATCGCAGGTTATACACCGAATCTTCTGCTCTGTCTGGTGATCGTATTTTCTTTTTTGTATGAGGAACAGATTTACGGTCTGCTGTACGGCGTGCTGTTTGGCGTTTTTTACGATATCTGCTTCGCGGATGTCGTCGGTCCGACCCCGATCGCGCTGGTGCTAGTCGCGTTGGTGATTTTTGTTCTGCGAGAATACGCCAATATTGAGAATATCGTCAATATGTGGGTGACCTCACTGCTTTCGATACTCTTCTATTACGCGTTGAACTGGGGTCTGCAGCACTTGGCGGGCAACCCGATCGGATTGCTTTATGTACTCAAAACGCTGCCATGGATCACCCTGTATGCACTGTCGCTGATGACAGTTCTTTATCTGATTCTGCTTCGAAAAATGACAAGACATCGCAAAGACAGGTATTTTAGATGAACAGAAAAATTTTAAAATCCAGATATATACAGGTCATTTTTTTCGTCGTCATCCTCATGCTGATTCTCTGCGTGAGACTTTTTGTGCTGACCGTGGTGCAGGAAGAAAAATGGGCGGAGGCGGCGAAGAACCAGAACACCAAGGAAGTGCTTCTGTCAGCGCCGCGCGGGAAGATTTACGACCGCTACGGCAGAGTGCTGGCGGGCAACAAGCAGATCTTTACGGTGACCTTCAACGCTAGCGGACTGTCCACAGAGCAGATCAACGCTTCCGCATATCGGACGATCCGCCTGCTGGAAAAAAACGGGGATACCTATGTGGACAATTTTCCGATTAAGATTACCAAAAGCGGAAAATTCTATTATACCTACGACAGCAGCAAAAAAAAATGGCTCAAATCGCTTGGCCTTTCCAAAAATGCGACGGCGGAACAGGCCTTCGAGAAGCTGCGCGCCAAATATGAAATCGATCCGACGCTGGACCGCTTTGACGCAATGGACGAGCTGCAGAACACGCACGGCGTGTGGCCGCCGATCAATGTGCGCAGCATGACCTTTACCTATGATACCAAAAAAGCGGCTTTTATCAGCAAGTATGGGCTGGAGGTCAAGGAAACGGATGCGGAGGGGAATGTGACCAAACGCACCGACCTGACCGCGAAGGAGGCGTTTCAGGCGCTCCGCAAAAAATATAAGCTGGATGAAGATGAGAATAAACAACCGATTCCGGAAGAGGAACGGCTTTCCGATAAAGAAGCGCGCAAGATTTTTGTGGTCAGAGAAGAAATCAAAAATATCGAATTCAACAAATATCGTTCCAGCACCATCGCCTCCGATGTCTGCGACAAGACAGTCGCCTATATCGAGGAAATGGGCAGTGAGCTCAAGGGGATGGAGATCGCCTCGGAGACGGTTCGCGTCTACCCGAACAAAAATCTGGCTTCCCATATTCTCGGCTATATGGGCAGTATTTCCGACAGCCAGTATGATACCTATGTCAAGGAACGCGGCTACAGCAGCGATGATCTGATCGGCAAAGACGGTATTGAAGCCTCAATGGAGAGTACGCTGCGAGGCAGCGACGGCATCCGGACAATTCTGGTCAACAGTTCCGGGGACTACATCGAGACGCTAGGTGAGACAGAACCGGTCGCCGGAAAGGATATCTATCTGACGATAGACAAGGATCTGCAAAAGACCGCGGAGAACACGCTGGAGCGCGCCATCAAAGCGGTGCGGACCGGTAGTATCTTTAAGAGTAAATACGGCAATAAGTCCATGCGCAAATACGCGAACTGCGGATCCGGCGCTGTGGTAGCCATTGATGTCAAGACCAGCGAGATCCTGGCGATGGCGAGCTACCCGGACTTTGATCCGAATATTTTCGCGGAAGGCATCTCTACTAAGGACTGGGCATCGGTACAAAGCACGAATCCACGCGATTCTCTGGCACCGACGCCGCTGTACAGCATCGCGACCAGAACTGCGGTGCAGCCGGGTTCTACCTTTAAGCCGGTGACCGCAGTCGCTGCGCTCAAAGCGGGCTTGGACCCGAATCGCCGCATCTATGACGGCAGATATATTGAGATGGGCGGTCACAAGTTCGGCTGCAGTAACTATAACAACGGCCTGGGCTCTCATGGCTACCAGACGCTGGCACAAGGCATCCAGAACTCCTGTAACTACTATTTTTACTGCATCGGCACCGGTATCGACTGGAACACGAAGAATAAGACGAGTTTGGGCTACAAAATCACCATCGACGACATCATGAAGGTCGCCTCGGAGTTCGGACTGGGCGAAAAGACCGGCATTGAGCTCTATGAGACGACCACCCCGCTTGCCTCCAAGGAGCGCAAGATGAGCGGCATGAAGAGTTCTCTGTGGAGCTATCTGTACTACAGCAGCACCAAATACTGGCCGAAGTCGACCTATAACGATGAAGAGAAACTGCGCGCGGAGATCGACACCATCACCGGCTGGATCGAAGAAAACCCGTCCAGAGATGAAATCATCAAACGCGTCAAGGCACAAACGACTGTAAAAAAATCACAGGTTGAGCCTTTGACCGATGTCTGCAAATACTCTTATTTCAATCAGGCGGAATGGACCTACGGCGATGAATTCAACATCGCGATCGGACAGGGCGACAATGCCTATACCCCGCTGCAGATGGCAAGCTATGTGGCAACGCTGGGCAACGGCGGCAAAAAGAATCAGGTTTCCATCATCAAGGGCGTGGAAGGCGAAGGACAGCGCAAAAAGAAGAAGGCAACGCAGATCGATGTTTCCAAAAGTGATCTGGATCATGTACTGGAAGGTATGCGTCTGGTCGCGAAACGCGGCACCCTGCTCGGCACCTTCGGCAGCTTCCCGATCGAGGTGGCCGGCAAAACCGGTACCGCGCAGCGTGACGGTTACATCAATCCGAAGGATGAGGTCGCCTATGTGAAACAGCACCTTGGCAGCATCGCACCCGGCATCTCCTGGAGTCAGGTAGAGAAGATGATGACGAAGCTGATGAAGGAGGATCCGGAAAAATATCCGACCGAAAACGACACCGTTGACGCGGCGCTCATCAAGGTCAGCAACAAGAAGGTTACCTACGCGAAGATCAATCAATACAAGGATACCTATGATCACTTCGCCTGGACAATCACGCTCGCGCCGGCGGACAATCCGCAGATCGCGGTCGTCGTCCTGCTGGTACAGGGCGGTGTGTCCTTTAACGCGGCACCGATCGCGCGTGAGATCATCGGCGATTATCTGCAGGTCGATACTACGACCAAAACCTTGGATTTTTCGACGAAAATGAACTGAGGGCGCAAGAACAGGATGAAGATACGGCAGACAGCCTCAAGCTGTCTGCCTCCGTTTCGAATTAATATTACAAGCAGGAAGGAGGAGCCATGGGTAAATCAATCGTCATCGCCTCAGGAAAAGGAGGCACAGGCAAAACCATGGTTTCGGCCAATCTGGGAGCGACGCTCTCCAGGCTGGGTCACCAAGTCATTGTCATCGATATGGATACGGGACTGCGCAATCTGGATCTGTATCTGGGACTGGAAAACAATGTGGTATATGATGTGAACGACGTGATGAACGGCGTATGCAGAATCAAACAGGCGATCATTCGCGACAAGAGCTTCCCTGGGCTGAGCTTCATGGCGGCGTCTCCGCGGCGTTCCGATACGGAAATCACACCGCTGCACATGAAGGTACTCTGCGATAAGCTGAAAGACCTGTACGACTTTGTGATTGTCGATGCGCCGGCAGGGATGGATGAAAATCTGCTGATCGCCATCGGCGGCGCGGATCACATTGTGCTGGTCATCAATCCGGAGATCGCGTCCATGCGCGACGGTGAAATGATGACAGCTTTCCTGAATGAAACCGGGGGCAATTTTCAGATTCACTATTTAATCAACAAGCTCAATCTGAAGCTGGTTCGCGCAGGGCTCGCGCCGTCTGTGGAGGAAGTGACGCGCGGTATGCGCGGGCAGGTAGTAGGCTTGATCCCTTACGACGAAAACATACATATCTCCACCAATCTCGGCGTTCCGATCGCGTTCATGCCCGAAAGCCCAATCGCGCAGAACTTCACACGCATCGCCGAGCGTGTCAGGAGTTTTTAGCGCAAAGTCAGCGCAAATGAACGCATATAGCCAGCATATAATATGTCAAGGACAAAGTAAAAGCCTGCATCTGATGCTGCGGCGGTCTCCACACGGGGATATCGTTCCCCGGGGACCGCCGCGAAGCATGACGGTGCAGGCTGTTTGATTCTGTGTATTTGCGTTCGTTTTGTTTAGAAATTGATGGCCTTGCTGTTGACGCCGACGTTGACAATGATGCCGACGGCGATCATGCTGGCGATGACGGAGGTGCCGCCGCCGGAAAGGAAGGGCAGAGTGATTCCCGTAACGGGCATGAGGCCCATGGTCATGGCGATGTTTTCAAAAATCTGAAACAGGAACATGCCCAAAAATCCGATGACGATCAGCGCGCCGTACAGATCCACGGAATCACGGATGATTCTCGTGAAGCGGATCAGCAGGAAGGCGTAGACCAAAATCGTGAGGGTACCGCCGAGGAAGCCCAGTTCCTCTACGACAACCGAAAAAATGAAGTCCGACTGCTGCACAGGGATGAAGTCCAAACTCTTTTGCGTTCCCTGAAAGAGCCCTTTTCCGAAGAAACCACCGGAGCCCATGGCAACCTTGGACTGCCAGACCTGATAGTTGCCGGACAGGCTCAGGTTGTCCGGATGCAGGAAAGCCTCGATCCTCTCTTTTTGGTAAGTGTCGAGAAACTTATAGATGATCGGTACTGCGGCCAGACAGGCCAGCGCACATTGAAAGAACAGCTTGTAGTCGATGCCGGCGAAGAATACCATAAAAATCCACATCACGATATAGACCAGCGCGCTGCCCAGGTCCTCTTTAAGCACGACGGCGATGATCGGCGCCGCGACAAGGAAGGCCTTAAAAACGCCGGTGAACCTGGTCAGCTCGTCACGATGCTCCGACAGATAGCCTGCCATAATCAGGACAAAGGGGATTTTGACGAATTCCGATGGCTGCAGGGTCGTGATGCCGAGATTGATCCAGGCGCGGGAACCGTAGTTTTCCTGACCGAGCCCGGGGATATATACCGTCAGCAGGAAAAGTACCGATAGGGCATAGAGGATCTTTTCCAGTCCGATAAAAAAGCGGTAGTCCAGATTCTGAATGAAAAGGAGTACGCCGAAACCGAGCAGGTACGCGATCGCTTGAATCAAAACCGGTCTGGCGAGGACGAAGCCGTCCTCATATACGGTGCTTTCGAGCATGGTCAGACTCAAAATACCCAGTAAACCGACGCAAATCAGGATAAATTTATCAATATTTTCCAATGGATTAAAAATTTTGTTCATTACTTGCCTTTCTGCTTCTTGACATTCCCTTGCTTTAAACATTATAATATATATTGTATGGATATATCAAGATTTAATTATGTAATGCATTTTGATTCATAAATTTTCATGCAATAGATATTGTAAACGATAATCGAAAAAAAGAAAAGAAAAAAACAAAAATTGAATAAGAAGGAGGTGCTGCAATGGGCCCAATTATAGTGAAAATTGTAATTGCGGTGGTTGCGCTTGCAATCGGCGCGTTGATCGGATATATATATCGTAAAAATGTCGGCGAAAAAGCAATCGGCAGCGCGGAACAGAAGGCGAGAAATCTGATTCTGGACGCGGAGAGTAAATCCGAAAATATGAAGAAGGAAGCGATTCTGGAGGCGAAGGAAGAGGCACACAGACTGAGAAGTGAAGCGGAACGTGATGCCAGAGAACGGCGTTCGGAAATCCAGCGCTCCGAGAGAAGACTGATCCAAAAGGAAGAATCCATGGATCGCAAACTTGAGAATATCGAACGAAAAGAAGAAAGCATTACACAAAAAGAACAGGCAATTATCAATAGACAAAAAGAGTTAGAACTTGTTATAGCCAAGCAGATGGAAGAGCTGGAGAGAATTTCCGGTTATACGGCAGAGGAGGCGAAGGCCATCCTGCTCGCCAATACCGAAAAGGAAGTCCGTCACGAAGCCTCTGTGATGATCAAAGAGATCGAAACCAAGGCGAAGGAAGAAGCGGATAAGAAGGCGAAATACATCATCACCGGCGCGATTCAGCGCTGCGCGGCGGATCATGTGGCTGAAACCACCGTTTCGGTGGTCGCGCTCCCGAATGATGAAATGAAGGGACGCATCATCGGCAGAGAGGGCCGCAACATCAGAGCCATCGAAACGCTCACCGGCGTAGATCTGATCATCGACGACACACCGGAGGCGGTCATCCTGTCCGGCTTCGATCCGGTCAGAAGAGAGATCGCGCGCATCGCGCTCGAAAAGCTCATTGTAGACGGCCGCATCCATCCGGCGCGGATCGAGGAAATGGTCGAAAAGGCGACCAAGGAAGTCAACGCGATCATCAAGGAGGAAGGCGAACAGGCGACCTTCGAGGTCGGCATTCACAATCTGCATCCGGAGCTGGTCAAGATTCTGGGCAGACTCAAATACAGAACCTCCTACGGGCAGAATGTACTCAAGCATTCCATCGAGGTCGCGCAGCTCGCGGGTCTGATGGCAGGCGAGCTGGGACTGGACGTCAAGCTGGCCAAGAGAGCCGGACTGCTGCATGATATCGGCAAGGCACTCGACCACGAATATGAGGGTACCCATGTGGATATCGGTATCGAGATCCTGCGTAAGTATAAGGAGTCCGAAGCGGTCATCAACGGCATGGCTGCCCACCACGGTGATTACGAGCCGAAGAACATGGAAGCGGTTCTGATCGCGGCGGCAGACGCGCTGTCGGCGGCAAGACCGGGCGCCAGACGAGAGACTCTCGACGCGTATATCAAGCGTCTGGAAAAGCTCGAAGAGATTGCGAACACGACGCCGGGTGTCGAAAAGTCCTTTGCGATTCAGGCAGGCCGCGAAATTCGCATCATTGCCAAGCCGGACGCAGTCAACGACGAAGAAATCGTTTTTCTGGCGAGAGAAATTTCCAAGAAGATCGAGTCTGAGCTGGAATATCCGGGACAGATCAAGGTCAATGTGGTCAGAGAAACCAGAGCGATCGACTACGCGAAGTAGTCTTTTCAAAAACAAAACCAGAGGCAGAGCAATCTGCCTCTATCGTTATCTAAAGGGATAAAAGGATCATAAATATAGCATAAATATAACGGAGAGAATTATGGAGAACGGGTGCAAAGAAGTAAATCAGAACTTTTACCGCAAGCTGCTCATTGTCGGTATTCCGATGATCATTCAGCAGGTCATCGCGGTAACGCTGAATCTGGCTGATACCATCATGGTCGGTAAGGTCGGAGAAAACGCGTTAGCAGCGGTCGGTGCCGCGAATCAGATTTATTTTATTTTTGGCGTTGTGCTCTTCGGCGTGTTCAGCGGCGCGGCCGTCCACGCGGTACAATATTGGGGCATTCGCGATATCGTCAGTCTGCGCAAAATTATCGGTATTGACTATACGGGCTGTCTGACACTCGCGGTTCCGGTTACCGTCTTCGTGTTCCTTACAGCGCCGGGCCTGATTCGTCTTTTCGCGGAGGACGCGGAGGTCGTGCTGCTGGGCACAAAATATCTGCGAATCGCGTGCTTTTCCTATATATTTTCCGGTCTGACCTTTGTGATATCCTATAACTCGCGTGCCATTCAGGACGTAAAAGTGCCGACCATCATCAACGGCTGCGCGATTCTGATGAATGTCATCTGCAATTATCTGCTGATCTACGGCAAATGCGGGTTTCCGAAGCTGGGCGTGGAGGGTGCCGCGATCGCGACCTTGCTCGCTAGAGTTCTGGAATGCGCCGCGATGTACCTTTCGGTGTATCTGCGGAAGGAATACCCGCTCAAAGCGAAGCCCGGCGAATTATTCGCGTATTCGGGAGAACTGTTTGCAGGCGTAATGAAAACAGCGGTTCCGGTCATCATTACAGAGGGCCTGTGGGCGGTATCGGTCTCCTGCATTTTTGCGGCTTACGGCAAAATCAGCGCCTCCGCCTTCGCGGTGTCGCAGGTGGCGGTAACGGTAACGGATTTCTTCCAGACAATTTACTTCGGCCTCGGCAACGCTTCGGCGGTTCTGCTGGGTGAGGTTTTGGGACAAGGCAAAAAGAAGCTGACCTACGAGTACAGCCGAGACATTCTCAAGGTGACCTGGGTGCTGAATGTGATCATGACCGCGGCGATCATTCTGCTGCGCGCGCCGATCGCGGATATTTATAATTTCACGCCGGAGACGACGGACATGCTGATGAAGGCCCTGCTCGTTTACGCGTTTGCAATGACACCGAAGATGCTGTCCTACATGATGATCTGCGCGATCTTCCGGCCGGGCGGCGATACGATGTTCTGCATGTATGTGGATGTCGCGTGCAATCTCGGACTGCAGGTACCGCTGGCGTATATCAGCGTGCTGCTCTTTGATCTGCCGCTGCATTGGGCGATGGCGGTGGTCGCGACGGCAGATGTACTCAAGATCGTCGCTTGCTATTACCGATATTTTTCAAAGAAATGGATGAATATCTTCACCGGACGTGTGGAAGATGAGGAGGCATAATGCTGGAGAAAACAGATAAGAAGCTCGTATATTTGGACAACAGCGCAACCACGCGGCAGTATGACGCTGTGACGGAGACAATGCTGCAGGCCATGCGTGAAAATTACGGCAACCCGTCTTCGCTGCATGCGCTGGGGCTGGCTGCCGAGAAGGAAGTGCGAGCGGCAAGAAAGACGCTCGCGGCGGCGATCGGGGCGAAGGAGGAAGCACTGTACTTCACCGCTTGCGGCACAGAGTCAGACAATACCGTACTGTTTGGTGCCGCGCAGGCAAAAAAGCGCAGCGGCAACAAGGTCCTTGTTTCCGCGGCAGAGCATCCGGCGATCCTAGAGCCTGCCCGCAAGCTGGAAAGTCTGGGATACGAAGTTGTCCGCATCGGGGTCGACCGCCTGTGCCATCCGGATATGAACCAGCTCGCGGCGGAGCTGACGGAAGATACGATCCTGATCTCGATCATGGGCGTCAACAACGAGACAGGAACGATCATGCCGATCTCGGAGATCGCAAAGATCAAAGCAGACTACAACAAGGCGCATGGAACCGATATCTGGTTGCACAGCGATTGTGTACAGGCTTTCGGCAAGATCCCGCTCGACCTTGCAGCAAACTATCGCGGGGTGGATCTACTCTCACTCAGCGCGCATAAGATCCATGGACCGAAGGGCATGGGTGCCCTGTATGTCCGCAAGGGTCTAAATCTTCCGGCGTTCCTGCTCGGCGGCGGGCAGGAACGGCATCTACGCTCCGGTACGGAGAATACGCCGGGCATCATCGGCTTCGGCAAAGCGGCAGCGCTTGCTATGATGAATTTTGACGCGCGGATCGAAACGATGCGCGCCTGCAGAAAGTTCTTGCTGGAAGCCTGCAAGGCGGAAATCCCGGATATTCGCATCAACAGCCCGGAGGACGAGACGGCTTGCCCATCGGTACTGAATATTTCATTTCTCGGTACGCGCGGCGAGGTCCTGCTGCACACACTGGAGCAGGACGGCATCTACGTTTCCACAGGTTCTGCCTGCGCGTCCAATCATGCTTCCGCGAAAGGCTCGCATGTGCTGAACGCGATGGGGCTTTCGCCGAAGGAGATCGAAGGCGCGATCCGCTTCAGCTTCAGCGAGTTCAACACAATCGAGGAGATGGAATACACAGTCGAGAAGGTCAAGGCAGCGGTGCAGCGCTTCCGCAGGCTGGGCAGCTTCCGCTGATCTTGAAGCGGCTTTGCAAAAAGAAAAAGGAATCGTCACATATCGCCATATTACGATTTGGAATCAATAGGAGAATCACCATGAATGAACAAAACATTCTCATCGTTCGCTGCGGTGAGGTTGCCTTAAAGGGTATGAATAAACCATATTTTGAGAGAATGCTGGTAGACCGCATCCGCAATAATCTGAAAGCGTTCCGCGGCATCGATGTCAGAAGAAGTGAAGGATTGATATTTGTCCGGGCGGACAAGGCACTGGATATTCAGGCGATCATCAAGGAGATCTCCAAGGTGTTCGGTGTTGCTTCCATCAGCAAAGCGGTCGAGGCGCCGTCTGAACTGGAGGCCATCGGTGCGGAGGCTGTCGCGTACATGAACGGGCTGATCGCGGAGCGCGGCATTCATACGTTCAAGGTCGAGGCCAAGCGCGCGGACAAGAGTTTCCCGGTCAAATCGCCGGAAATCGGACGCATCATCGGCGCCAAGGTGCTCATCGGCTGTAAGGTGCTCAAGGTGGACGTGCATGAGCCGGATGTGCTGCTGCATGTGGATGTGCGCCATGACAGATCGTATATTTACGAAGGGAAGATCCCCGGCTTCGGCGGTCTGCCGCTGGGGACAAACGGCAAGGGTCTGACCCTGCTTTCCGGCGGTATCGACAGTCCGGTGGCAACATGGATGATGGCGAAGCGCGGGATGCTGATCGAAGCAGTGCATTTCCATTCTTATCCATATACCAGCCAACGTGCGCAGGAAAAGGTCGAGGACCTTGCGCGCATCGTGTCGACCTACTGCGGCAGATTCAAGATGCACGTCATCAACCTGCTGCCGATCCAGGAGGCGATCGTCACGAACTGTCCGGAGGAGGAAACGACGATCCTCGTGCGCCGCTTTATGATGCGCATCGCAGAACGCATCGCCAAAGATACGGGCTGCCAGATGCTGATCACCGGGGAAAATCTCGGTCAGGTCGCCAGCCAGACCGCGGAGGCGCTGGTGGTGACCGATGCGAGCGTGAGCCTGCCTGTGATGCGCCCGCTGATTGCGATGGACAAGGTGGACATCATGGCGAAAGCGGAGGAGATTGGCACCTTCGAAACATCGATACAGCCGTATGAGGACTGCTGTACGGTCTTTCTCCCGAAGCATCCGACGACCAAACCGAAGCTCGAGCGGATTCTCGAATCCGAGCGCAAGCTGGACTGCGAGGCGCTGATCGAAGCAGCCATCAAGGCGCAGGAGATCGTCAACATCATGCCGGAATAAGGATTGAAAAGAATACTTATGAAATCAAAACTGATCAAAAGAGAAGGCACGGATATGATCCTGATCGATACTGATGGAGAGATTATCTATGACGACATCGGAAACTATCGGTATTTCAGTCTTGGCATGAACAGCGCGAAAGGAAAAAATATCCGAGAATTATTTTCAAATTTGGAAGAGGATTATCCATTGCTGCTGGCCGCGCGGGATGGGATCGCTTCCGAAAATTTTGAATGGGAATTGACAACAAAGAGAAATATCCGTTTCAAAAAAGTTGGAAGTGCATATCCTCTTTATGATGGGGATAAAATTGTCGGCGCGGTGGAATTTGCCAGTTTCTTTTACAGCAAGGACCACATCGGAGAGATCGAGCAGCATTCGGATCATATCCTGTATCGACGCAATCACACGAAGTATATCCTGGATGATATTATCACGGCAGATCCGAGGATGGAACAGATCAAAAACAACATCAATCAGATTGCACTGTCGGATTCAAATGTGCTGATCTATGGAGAAACCGGAACAGGGAAAGAGTTGATCGCACAGTCCATTCACAACTGCAGCCGCAGGTACAGCAAAAATTTTGTATCTCAGAACTGCGGAGCAATCCCGGCGAACCTCTTGGAAGCTATGCTTTTCGGCACAACAAAGGGGACTTTTACCGGAGCGTCGGAGCAGCCGGGGCTGTTTGAACTGGTGGATGGAGGAACTATTTTTTTAGATGAAATCAATTCTTTAGAACCTGATCTGCAGGTGAAACTTTTAAAAACCATCGAGAGCAAAAAAATCAGGAGAATTGGATCCGAAAAAGAAATCAAAATGGACTTTCGAGTTGTTGCAGCGACAAATGAAGATCCGTTTGAACTGCTGCGACAGGGACGAATTAAACCGGATCTTTTTTATCGACTGGCAGTTGTCTATATCCGCTTACCGAAACTGATCGAGCGAGAAAATGATATCGAATTGCTGACCAATTATTTTATCGATTACTTCAATCTGAAGACCGATCGGCGGATCCAACATCCGGGAGCACAGATTCGGGAGATCTTTCAAAACTATACGTGGCCGGGCAATGTACGGGAGCTGCGAAATGTGGTCGAAGGATTTTTTGCATTTGCGGAAAGCAATCAGCTGAGTCCGGAGGATATTCCTGCCTATATCCGGGAGAATGTGCAAAACTGCCGGAAAAAGGCTTGCCGACCGCAGAACCTGACTGCGGACCTTGCGCAGCTGGAACGCGAGATTATCTGTACTGTCTATGAAAATAACGGACGAGATCTGGCTGCAGCGGCTGACATCCTAGGGATCTCAAAACAGCTGCTGCGATTTAAGCTGAATAAGTATGAAAGCGAGTGTATCTGATATGGGTCTGCGGAAGGATTTTAAGGATGTTTGCGTCGTGAATGATGCCTGTGAGATTGAATATGTCCATGTTTTTAATCCGGATTTTTTTGGCTTTAAACCGGATGAAGTCATTGGAAAAAGTTTTTTGCAGATATATGCAAATCTCGACGAAGCCAACAGTACCTTTGTGAGAGCAATTCGTGGCGGGGAACGTTTTGTTAATTATGTACAGGTGTTGGAAAACAATGAGGGACGAGCGGTAAAACAGACCGAGGATATCTATCTGATTCGCAGCGGTGAAAAGATCATGGGGGCTGTTGAGTTCGCGGATTATGATGAGGAGAAAGATCTGGTCGTACCTAAGAGAGACGGACAAATTGAAAATCTACTCAATGATGACTATGCAACGGCAGAAAATATGATCGGCGAGTGCGAAGCAGTTGCAGAATTAAAAAAGAAAATACAAAAAATTAAAGATGCAGATTCGCCGGTATTAATTATGGGAGAAACGGGAACCGGGAAAGAACTGACCGCCCATATTATCCACAATTCAAGTGCAAGGCGTAAAAACCCGTATGTCTATGTTAACTGCAGTGCTTTGCCGGAAAATCTTTTGGAAGGTATTCTTTTCGGCATTAAAAAAGGGAGCTTTACTGACGCGGAAGAAAAGACAGGGCTTTTTCAGATGGCCGAGAAAGGAACGCTTTTTTTGGATGAAGTGGATTCCATGCCCTTGGGTATCCAAAGCAAGATATTAAGGGCGATTGAAGAGAAATGCATTCGACCAATCGGAGGAACACAGGAAATCTATTTGGATGTTCGGATTATAGCCTCCTGCAATAAACAGATGAATGAACTTTTGAAATCGCGCAGCTTACGTAACGACCTGCTGTTCCGGCTTTCCGTGATACAGTTTTCTTTGCCGCCGCTTCGTGAACGAAGATCGGATATCCTACAGATTGCGGACTATTACAGAAAGAAGTATAATCAAATCTATAAAAAGAAAATTACCGGTTTTACAAAGGAATTGCAGCATCATATGCTGCATTATGCGTGGCCGGGAAATGTGCGGGAACTCAAAAATATGATGGAGGGTATGTACCCGGTAATGAAAGACAATGTCATTGGTGAGGAACACATGCGGCAAAGATGGCTGGGAACGGAGATGGAAACAAGCCGTCCGTCCGAAATGCACCAAGAAGCGGTAGCATTTCTTGCCGCGGGAAAAAAGCTGAAAGATTATCTGGAAGACTATGAACGGCAGCGCATGGCTGAGGCTTGGCAGGAAAGCGGAGAAGACTATCAGGCGGCGGCAAAGATTCTGGGGATCTCTCCGCAGTTGATGCGCTATAAGATGAAAAAATATTTTTTCTAAAAGAAATTTCTTTTACAAACACAGGTGAATTCGGCCTGTGTTTTTGTATACAAAAAAAGAATGTTGGAAATTAGCGCTTTGTTAACATGAGATGTTTTTGGCACAAAAATTGCTCTTATTTAGCAGTGTAATCATCATGGGAGGTAGAATCATGATCAACAAGGAAAATATGTATAACAACATGCTGCGGATGGTTGAAGTTCCCGGCGTATCGGGAACAGAATTCGAAAAAATGACGGCTTACAAGGTAGAAGAACTGCTGAGAGAAATCCCTTACTTCCGGGATCATCCTGAAAATGTTAAGCTGATCCCGCTCGTTGATGATCCTTTTGAACGTAGTATTGTGACAGCGTTCATGGAATTGAACCCCGGCTGTCCGGATACTGTCATTCTGACCGGACATTACGACGTTGTCGATGTGGAAGAATTCGGACATCTGCAGGACATCGCCTACAACGTCGAGGAAATCACCAAGCGAATCAATGAGATGTCGCTGGATGAAGACAGCCAAAAAGACTTTGAAAGCGGCGAGTGGATCTTCGGACGCGGAACCGCGGATATGAAATACGGTCACGCGCTCTGCATGGAACTGATGAAACATTATTCCGAGGAGAAAAGCATCAAGGGAAACCTCTTGTATGTGGCTGTCTGCGGGGAAGAAACCAATTCCGAAGGCATGCTGCGTGCCGTACCGTTCTTCAATCAGCTCGCAGAGGAAAAGGGACTGAAATACAGAGCCCTGCTGCTTACCGAGTGCTACATGATGGAAGATCAGGCCGGGGATAACAACCGCTACATTCATTACGGTGCATCCGGAAAGATCATGCCGATGTTCTTCTTTGCCGGAGAGTCTACGCACGGCGGAGAACCTTTCCTTGGTATCGATCCGACTCTGATGTCCACGCAGCTGTATCATAAACTGGAGATGAACACGGACTTCTGCCAGCAGAGCTTAGGCGAAACAACGCCGCCGCCGGTCTGTTTAAAAATGCAGGATCTTAAAGGAACCTATTCGGCCTCGATCCCGCTGTATGCCGTGGCCTACTATTCGTTCATCACGGTGCAGCTGAATCCGGCAGAGATGAACCGCAAACTGCTGCAGCTTGCGGAAGCATCGATGCAGGACGCAATCCGCTTCATGGACGAGAAAGCAGCAGCGTATGCAAAGCTGACCGGCGAGGAGCCGATTCGCCACCGCTATGCGCCGTGTGTCAAGACTTACAGACAGCTTTATGATGAAGTCTGCGCTGATTATGAAGGCGATTTGGAGGCAGATCTGAAGGCTTACGCAAAAGAGCTGCAGGATAAGAAAATAGAGATGCAGGATATCGCGGTCAGCCTGGTTAAACGCGTATATGAACTCTATAAGGATAAGAAGCCGATGATTATTCTGGCGTTTATCCCGCCGTACTATCCGGACGTATACCTGAGCAAGGAGGGAGAGGACGCAGCAAAACTCATGCGCTGCTGCGATGAGATCATTGACTACGCACGGGAAAATTTCGGAGAAACGCTTAAAATGAAGGACTATTACATGGGCATTTCGGATATGTGCTATACAGGTCTGGCCGAAGGCATGAATTTTGACAATGTGTTTGAAAATCTCGCCGGTATCAATATGATCTATCAGTTCCCAGAAGAAGACCTCAAAAAATTCAAAGTGCCCGGCATTGTACTGGGCGGCTACGGAAAAGATTTTCATAAACATACGGAGCGTCTGCATAAACATTATAACTTCGACGTACTTCCATATTTATATATTCAATTGATTGATAAATTGTTAAGCTAAGGCGAAAAGTGAAAGGAGAAAAAAATGTCTGAACAAAAAAGAACGCCGTCCATGCAGAGAGTCATGGATGCAAGCACCGGTCTTCGGCGTATGATGAAGACCAGAGATGCCATCATGGTAGTCGTCGGAGGAACCTTGGGAACTGGAATTTTCCTCAGCACCGAAGATGTCCTCACGAATGCGGACCCTGGTTCGCGACTGCCACATATCTGTTCGGTGGATTTATCATTTGGTTGATAACAGCCTTTCTTGGAGAACTGTCAGCGGCGATTTAGATAATTTATTACACCCAATAGAATCACGATACTCATCGAAATACGTGAGACTTTAAAAGTTATTGTATAGGATTATAGTGAATTTTTTAGGAGGTAGAAGTAATGAATTGGGAAGCAATTACAGGTACTATAGCAGGGTATTTATGGGCATTACCATTAATAATAGTGGCCCTGACATCAGGATTAATTTATAGTATAAGATTAAGATTTCCTCAGGTTAGAAGAATCAAGGATATGGTAAAGTACTTAGTTGGAGGAAAGTCCAGCGAAGAAGGAATTTCTTCATTCCAAGGGTTTGCGATGTCACTAGGAGGGAGAATTGGAATAGGTAATATTGCAGGTGTTGCAACTGCAATTTTCTATGGAGGCCCAGGAGCTATTTTCTGGATGTGGGTAATTGCATTCGTTGGAGCAGGATCTGCAATGGCAGAAAGTACGCTGGGTAATGTGTATAAAACAAAAGTTGGAGGGGAATACAGAGGCGGTCCTGCGTTTTATATAGAAAAAGGACTGAAAATGCCAGCGTTCGCAATAGTTTTTGCAGTAGTGTCAGTAATAAGTAATGCTATCACAGGTCCTACGATTCAGGCTTATAATGTGGCAGAATCATTCAAAAATGCATGGGGTATAGATCCTAAAATAACAGCAGTTGGTCTAACCGTTATATTTGCTTTAGTTGCACTTGGCGGAATGAAAAGAATTGGTAAGTTTGCTCAGTATGTAGTTCCTTTTATGGCATTTGCGTATATCGTGATATCAATTATTGTACTTTGTGCAAACATAACAAAAATAGGCCCAATGTTTAAATTAATTTTTTCTTGTGCTTTTAACCTTAATGCGGTTTTTGGAGCTGTATGGGGACAAGCCTTTATGTGGGGGATAAAGAGAGGAATCTTCTCAAATGAGGCCGGATTTGGTACAGGTGCACATGCGGCAGCATCTGCAGAAGTTTCACACCCTGTGAAACAGGGCCTTGCGCAATCGTTTTCAGTTTACATTGATACGCTTTTTGTATGTACAGCGACAGGCGTTATGATCTTGTCTACCGGAATGTATAACGTTCAAAATTTAGCAGGAGACGGTTTTATTGTTGAAAACGTTCATGGCGTTGATCACGGAGTTGGATATACACAAGCTGCAATTGATTCAATGTTACCAGGCATGGGATCTGGATTTGTTGCAATTGCAATATTCTTCTTTACATTAACAACTTTATTGGCGTTTGCTTTCAATACAGATGCAGGTATGTCATATATCTTCAGGAAAAAGAACCGCAAGACACAGAAAATTGCAATAAATTCAGTTCTAATTGCAATGGCTGCAATCACATTCTTTGGTTCAATGACATCTACAACTGTAGCATGGAATATTGCGGATATGGGGACTGCAATTCTTGCATGGGTAAACCTTCCAGCAATAATCCTTTTAAGTCCCAAAGTTATTAAAATATTTAGGGACTATGATAAACAGAGAAAAATGGGTTTAGATCCAGTTTTCGAACCTTCAAAGCTAGGCATTGAGAATGCTGAAATTTGGGAAGAAATAGTGAAAGAAAAATATTCTGATTTACTCGAATTAAAACGTGAGGCTGAGAGAAAAGAAAACCTGTAAATAATGTATTCGTGAAACGAAGAAAGGAGATAAAAAAATGAGTACTTTAAAAGAAAAAATTTTAGCAGAGTTAGACGTTGATAAGGCGATGAAACATATTTCATGGCTTACGGAGAATACGCCAAGAAGAATTTCAGGAACGGGACAAGATCGTATTGCTGCGGAATATATTGTTTCTGAAATGAAATCATATGGCTGTGAAGCAGAGATTTTGGAATTCGAGACGTATAACAGTAGACCGGGTACATCAGAAGTAACCCTACTATCTCCAGAGCTAAGAACTCTAGACAGCATGCCTTGCTGCCATATTGAACCTACATCACCGGAAGGAGATGTCTATGAACTTATCTATGTAGGTGCTGGTGGCGAAGAAGACTATGAAGGCAAAGATGTTAAAGGCAAAGCTGTTCTTGTGGAAGTTTCGTATGCACCAGCAACTCCAGAAAAAGCAATGATTGCATATAGAAAAGGTGCAAAGGCTATGATTTGCATGAACTGGGGAAGAAAAGATGAGGCAGTTATATGCATGAGAGGCTTGAAGGGAGTATGGGGAAATCCAACAAGAGAATCTTTTGAAAAAATACCTAAGATTACAGGATGCAGTATTACAAGAAGAGATGGGGAATATTTGAGAGACCTCTATCTTGCGGGAGAAAAGCTAGAAATTAAACTTAAAATTACTGCAGAAAGATTGTGGGAAACATTACCGCAGCCAAGTGGCTTTATAAAAGGCAAAGACCCTGAAAAATTCTTACTTGTCACAGGGCACCTTGATGCGTGGGAACCTGGAGTAACCTGTAATGCTACGGGGGACGCATCAATGCTTGAAATGGTGAGAGTTTTTTCTAAGTTTAAGGATGAATTGGAAAGAAGCATTTGGTTCGTATTTTGGAATGGGCATGAAATAGCTGAAGCAGCTGGATCAACATGGTTCGCCGATAATTATTGGGATGTATTATCCGATAATTGTGTGGGATATATAAATATTGACTCTACTGCAATGAAATTTGCTGATGAATACGAAGTTGATGTTTCAAGAGAACTGAGCGAGTATTCCACTAATGTAATAAAGGATGCCATTGGACATATTGTGGATGCTCGACCGATGGCTAAGATTGCAGACCAGTCATTCTTTGGGCTTGGAATTCCATCTGTATTTGGAAGAGTTGGATTTAAGAAATCCATAATTGCGGAAAATCATGGTGCTACATTAGGATGGTGGAATCATACTGTAAAAGACAGTATTGACAAAGCGGATGCTGGAAATATGAAATTGGATAATATGGTTCAAGCCGAATCTTTATTAGGTATTGTTAATAGCGTTATCCTACCATATAACTTCGACAAAACCGCAAAAGATATAAATGAAAAACTCAATAAACTCAATAAATATGCCGCCAGAACAATTGACATCACAGCACTAATCAGAGAAAGTGATTTATTAGTTGCGAATGTTGACAGGCTGAATTTGATGATTTCAGAACACGTGAACGATTCTGAAGCGGCAACAAAAATAAATAGTGTGCTTATGAAGTTAAGCAGAACTCTAACAGGCCCATTCTATACGGCTTGTGATAGATATTCGCAAGATAGCTATGGTTTGAGTATCCTATCAAAACCAATTCCAGCGTTATATCCAATGGTTGAAATGAGTAATCTGGATGAAAAGGACGTTAAGTTCAAATTGATGAGAACAGAACTTCTTAGAAGCAGAAATAGATTACTTGATGCACTAAAAACCGCAAACGAATATATCGATTTGATTGTTTAATATTACCATGGAACTCACCTGTAAAAGGGTGAGTTCCGTTTAAAGAATAAGTTTCGTTTAAAGAATAAGGGGGATTTCTATATGTGTAAAAATAAGAAGTTCAATCTGTTGGTGCTAATACCAAACAGTGGCATGAGTACAATGACTTTAGCAGACAGGAAACAAATGTTGTCAAAGTATGCAGATGATAATACGGAGATTTCGGTAGAGTGTATCCCAGATGGTCCGATAAGCATTGAGACAGAGCATGAGGAGTTTGAGGCAGGGATACACATCTTGAACAGAGCACGAACAGCTGCGGAAGATGGTTTCGATTGTATGATAGTATATTGTTCAAGTGACCCAGCGGTTAGAGCAGCAAGAGAATTGACAAAAATTCCGGTTATAGGACCGGGATATATTTCTATGATGATAGGGCAAGAACTCGGGGATCAGTATTCTATTATTACTCCACTTAAAGAAATGATTAATATTAACAATGTGAAATTGAGGGGGTATGGATTTGATCCAACAAAATGCAAGTCTATTAGAAGTCTTGATATTAACGTGGATAATTTAAGGGATGCAATAGATGAAACTTACAAAGCTCTTTTGAGAGAAGGAGAAAAATGCATCTTGGAAGATGGAGCTCACGTTATTGTGCTTGCGTGCTTAGGACTTGCGGGATTAGGAGAACGGCTACAAGCAGACTTACATATACCAGTTATTGATCCGGCATCCGTGTCAATTAAATATGCGGAGTTGCTCTACAATTTAGGGTTAAACTATAGTTCTTTAAGTTATGAAGTAGAAGCTTATTAGGAATTTGTCAGGGGAGTGAGTGGTAGTGGACGAAAAGATAATTAAAAAATGTATAGAAGCACGGCATAAACTACATCAATTGGCAGAACTGTCAAACGATGAAATCCAGACGAAGATATTTTTGATGGAGTTTCTTAAAAAGAATTCTTGTCTAGAAATTCATGATGAAGGAAAGTGGTTTTATGCTGTTTACAAATCTAAAGAAAGAGGTCCTGGAATTGCTTTCAGAAGTGAAATTGACGCAGTGCCAGTGGCAGAAACTACTGATGTGGTATATAAATCTCTTACAGATGGCGTAAGCCATACATGTGGACACGATGGGCATTGTGCGTCTTTGCTATCTACTGCGTTGCACATAGAACAAAGCGGCGCTGATTGTGATGTTTATTTTCTGTTCCAACACGCTGAAGAAATCGGTGCAGGCGCCAAAGAGTGTTTGAAGATGTTGGAAGAAAATGATATAAGGGAGATATACGGTTGCCATAATGCTCCGGGGGTTCAATTCGGAAAAGTTGTTATGAATGAAAAAGGCTTGATGAATTGGGCTTCAACAGGTGTAATAGTGAAATTTAAAGGCTTACCTTCACATGCAAGCATGCCTGAAGTTGGAAGAAATCCTGCGTTTTGTGTAGCGGATATAATAAAAAAACTGCCGGCTTTAGAGAAGGAAGTTAGTAAGAAGGGAAAAGTTCTTAGCACTATAATCCAAATTGACATTGGAGAAAAAAGTTTTGGTGTACAAGCTAGCGAGGGAGTTCTTTGTTTAACTTTTAGAGGTGAATATGAAGAGGAACTTTACCGATTCAGAGTTGCGTTTGAATCTTTAGTAAAGCATCTTACAGCTAGCAACAGCATTGAATATCAGATAGAATATCAGGATGAATTTCCAATTACAATAAATACACAAAGATGCATGGAACGCATTGAAAAAGCATGTAATAGTCTGAATTTAAATTTTCAATATACAGAAGGTATGAATAGAGGATCAGAAGATTTCGGCTGGTATACTAAAAAAATAGATGGAGCCATTTTTCGAATTGGTGCAGGAGAAAAACATGCAAAACTTCACACAGGATTTTTTGATTTTCCAGACGATTTGATTGAGAAAATTAGCAGTGTGTTTTGTGAACTTGTTAGAACATACGAGTGTATTTAGTTGCCCATAGGTTTCAACAGTCCAAAGCGTTATACCATCTTTTATCAGTGATAACGACATCTGTGAGGGAAGCATTGTTGCACACAAGGATTCCCCAGCGAGTAAGATTAAGGATGAACTAGCAGTACGCTCGGACCTTTGTCGCTTTACGCTAACCAAACGCAACAATGCACGCATCGCGGATAACAACATACTTTCTTTCAAAGGAATAAAACCACAAGCACGAAAGCCGCAGAAATGCGGCTTTTGTGCCTGTTCGACAAAAAAAGTCAGGAACCCCCGCATTCTCCTAAAGACATTCCCGGGCAGTTGCAGTATCATAATCTTAGGAACGAAAAAGAGAGGAGACAAGGGGCATGGAAATTATTTTTGAAGTGCATGAAGCTGTGATGACCGCGCGGCTGTTCGGCGAACTGGATCACCATGCGGCTGCTGAGATCAGGGAGACGATTGACTGCAGTCTCAAGCAGTATGCGATGCGCGATCTGGTCTTTGACTTTGCAAACGTGACGTATATGGACAGCTCCGGCATCGGCGTGGTGCTGGGACGTTACCGGAAGCTATCCGAGGCAGGCGGCAGTGTCGCGATCGCGGCATGTACGAAAAGCGTGCGCACGATCCTGAACCTGGCAGGCGTGTTTTCGCTGATGCCGTATGCGGAGACGAAGGAGGAAGCGGTCGCTTTGCTCAAGGGAAAGGAAGTATCGTAATATGGAAAAAATCTTAAAGGTACAGGTGGACGCCGCATTGGAGAATCTCAGTCTGGTCCGGGGCATCGCAGCCGCTTATGCGAGCGAGCTGGATCCAACGGTAGAGGAATTAACAGAGGTGAGAACGGCCGTATCCGAAGCGTTCAGCAATGCGGTGATCCATGGATACGAGGGGCAGCTGCATGGCAAGGTCGATCTGGAGTTTGCGCTGCTTTCGCCGGATACGCTGATGATCAAGGTGATCGACAAGGGTGTTGGCATTGAGAATATCGCGCGCGCGATGGAGCCGCTGTTCACGACGGACACCGGAGAGGAGCGCAGCGGCATGGGCTTTACCGTCATGGAAAGCTTCATGGATAAGATCAAGGTGGATTCGGACGTGGGCGTGGGAACGACCGTTACCATGATCAAAAAAATCGATACTTATGATGGGATTTGATGATGGGAGCTGAGCTGACACAGCGAGAGCTGGAAAACATTGTCGCAGAGCATGCAGGACTGGTGCGGTCGGTCGCTTTGCGGCTTTCGCATATCTATCAGGCGGAGGCGGAGGATCTGATGCAGATCGGTTACATAGGGCTGATGAAAGCAGCCAGACGATTTGAGGCCGGGCGCGGCTTTGCGTTTTCGACCTATGCGGTACCGATGATCACCGGGGAGATTCGTTCGCAGATGCGCGATCAGGGGCGCATCAAGGTCAGCCGCAGCCTCAAAGCGGACATCGCGGCGGTGCGCAGGGCAGAGAATCAGTTTGCGGCGCAGTACGGCGCTTCACCGCGCATCACAGAACTGCAGAAGCTGACCGGCTTCTCGGCAGAGCGCATTACACAGGCACTGGCAGCCGCCGATACAATGAACCATCCGGAGGTCTATGAGGAACAGCAGCTCTTTTGCGACGAGGAGATGCAGCATATCACGCATATCGACCTTGCCGCAGGACTCGCCGCGCTGCCGACACGGCAGCGGCAGGTCATCCTGCTGCGCTATTACAAGGATCTCACACAGCAGCAAGCCGCGCAGCTCCTGAGAATTTCACAGGTACAGGTCAGCCGCATCGAGAAAAAAGCCCTGCAGGCGCTCGCGCAGAATATGGAGGCTGACGCGGGAAAGTGACGCCAAAAAGTAGAAGATTGTGAAAAAGAGATGAATTTCGACAAATTATCAGGAAAAAACGCAAAAACACCTTGCAAGATTGATAAAAAAGTGCTTTAATATTACTGTATGTTGTTATGTCTTTAACATGGGATAACAAGTTAAAAACAGGTCTTTGATTTTCCCAAAAAATTGACCGTTATTAATAATTTAAGGAGGCATTTAAATGAACTTTCAACCAACGAAGGAACAAGAATTCGTAAGAAAAATGGTAAGAGAATTTGCCGTTAACGAAGTTGAACCTTTAGCTGCTGACATCGACAAGGAACACAGATTCCCTGTAGAAACAGTTGAAAAAATGGCTAAGTATGGTTTACTGGGAATCCCATTCCCGACACAGTACGGCGGAGCAGGCGGAGATCACATCTCCTATGCGATTACGGTAGAAGAGTTATCCAGAGTCTGTGCATCCACAGGCGTTATCTGCTCTGCACACACTTCCCTGTGCTGCTGGCCAATCTTCAACTGGGGTAATGAAGAACAGAAAATGAAATATCTGCCGGATCTTCTTTCCGGAAAGAAGCTTGGTGCTTTCGGTTTAACCGAACCGAACGCAGGTACCGACGCGTCCGGACAGCAGACCAGAGCTGAACTGGTTGACGGCAAGTGGATCCTCAACGGTGCAAAGGTATTCATCACAAATGGTGGATACGCTGACGTATTCGTTGTGATGGCAATGACTGATAAGAAAAAAGGCAACCATGGAATCTCCGCATTCATCGTAGAAAAAGGCGATGAGGGCTTCTCCATCGGTAAGACTGAAGATAAGATGGGTATCTGCGCATCCTCCACAACAGAGCTGATTTTCCAGAACTGCGTGATTCCGGAAGACAGACTGCTGGGTGCTGTAGGCGACGGCTTCAAAGTAGCAATGTCCACACTGGACGGCGGTCGTATTGGTATCGCTTCTCAGGCTTTAGGTATTGCGCAGGGCGCGTTCGACGTAACGGTTGAATACATGAACGCAAGAAAGCAGTTCGGCAAGAAGCTTTCCCAGTTCCAGGCGCTGCAGTTCGAAATGGCTGACCTCAAGACCAGAATCGAAGCTGCAAGACTGCTTGTTTACAGAGCTGCTGACATGAAGGACAAACACCTCAACTACGGTGAAGCTGCTGCAATGGCAAAGTTATACGCTGCAGAAACAGCTATGGCTGTTACTACGAAGTGCGTACAGTACCACGGCGGTTACGGATACACCAAGGATTATCCGGTTGAAAGAATGATGAGAGACGCTAAGATTACTGAAATTTACGAAGGTACTTCCGAAGTTCAGAGAATGGTAATCGCTGGCAAGACATTCAAGAAATAAGGTAGGAGGAGAAAGAAATGGCATTTAAGATTATCGTATGCGCAAAGCAGGTTCCTGATACAAACGTTATCAAGATCAACCCTAAAACAGGTACATTGATCAGAGATGGTGTTCCATCGATCCTGAACCACGATGATAACAACGCGCTTGAAGAAGCATTAAAGATTAAGGATAAATATGATGACGTCACTGTTACTGTCATCTCCATGGGACCTCCGCAGGCTACAGACCTTCTGTTCGAATGTATCGCAAAGGGTGCTGACGAAGGTATCCTGGTATCCGACAGAGCAGTCGGCGGTTCCGATACATGGGCTACTTCCAATACACTGGAAGCTGCGATCAAGAAATGGGAAAAGGAAAACGGTCCTGCAGATCTGATTTTCGCAGGTCGTCAGGCGATCGACGGCGATACCGCGCAGGTAGGTCCGCAGATCGCAGAAAAGTTAGATCTTCCTCAGGTTACCTATGTGGAAGAATTCCACATTGATGACAATCTGCATGATATCACAGTAAAGAGACAGCTCGAAGACGGTTATGAACTGATCGGCATCAAGACGCCTTGCATGCTGACTGCGATCAAGGAGCTCAACGATCCTAGATACATGAACATGAAGGGTATCTTCGGCGAAAAGGACGTCAAGATCTGGAACGCAAAAGATATCGAAGTAGACCTGAACAAGGTTGGTCTGGAAGCTTCCCCGACAAACGTATTCAGATCTTTCACACCGGCTCCGAAGGCTCCGGGTCAGGTTGTTGCAGGCGATACTGAAAACGAACAGGCTAAGAATCTCTTAGTACAGCTGAAAGGTAAGCACATCATCTAATTAAGGAGGAGGAAGACAAAATGGCAATTAAGATTATTAAAGATAAATGTAAAGGCTGCACCCTTTGCGCAAAAGCCTGCCCGTTCGACGCGCTGAAGATCGAAAACAGACTCGCGATCGTAGACGAAGGCAAATGTACAAACTGTAACGCTTGTATCGCAAAGTGTAAGTTTGACGCAATCGAAGCTGCGCCGGAAGCAGAAAAGGTTGACCTTTCCGCTTACAAGCACATCTGGGTATTTGCAGAACAGAGACAGGGCAAGATCCAGAACGTCGCATTAGAGCTTCTCGGCGAAGGTAAGAAGCTGGCAAAGGATATCAGCGAGGATACACAGATCTGTGCAGTTCTGATCGGTGACGGCATCGACAATCTGGCACAGGAATGCTTCGAGTATGGTGCTGAAAAGGTTTACCTGGTGCAGGATCCGCTGCTGAAAAACTACACCACAGACGCTTACACCAAGGTTATGAAACAGCTGATCGATGAGTATAAGCCGGAGATCGTTCTTTACGGCGCAACGCACATCGGTCGTGACTTCGCACCGCGTATTGCAGCAAGATGCAACACCGGTCTGACCGCTGACTGTACACACCTTGACGTAAAGGTTTCCAAGTACATCGAATTCGCGAAAGCGAACACCACACTGGATACTTCCACATTAGACCCGAACGACCCGTCCACAGGCATCAAGCAGACGCGTCCGGCATTCGGCGGTAACCTGATGGCTACCATCATCTGTCCGAAGACCAGACCGCAGATGTCTACGGTAAGACCTGGGGTCATGCAGAAGCAGGAAAGACAGGCAGGCGCAACCGGCGAGATCATCAACGTAAAACCGGCTATCACAGCTGCTGACATCAGAATCGACATTAAGGACATCGTAAAATCCGCGAAGGAAATGGTATCCTTAACAGACGCTGACATCATCTGCTCCGGCGGACGTGGACTTGGCGATGCTTCCGGTTTTGAACTGATCAAGCAGTTCGCTGACAAGGTTGGCGGCGTAGTAGGCTCCTCCAGAGCGGCAGTTGATGCTGGCTGGATCGATCACTCCCACCAGGTAGGTCAGACAGGTACCACTGTTAAGCCGAAGATCTACTTCGCATGCGGTATCTCCGGCGCTATCCAGCACCTGGCAGGTATGCAGAACTCCGATTGCATCGTAGCGATCAACAAGGACGCTGACGCTCCGATCATGGAAATTGCAGACTACGCGATCGTAGGCGACCTGTACAAGGTAATCCCGAAAATCATCAAGGAATGGGACAACGCGGAAGCACTGTATGACGCAACCACGAAATAACGAAACTTTCGTTTGTATGAAAAATGGCTCCAATCGGAGCCATTTTTTTCTGCAGTGAAAAAGTGCTTCATGGCCGCCAAAAAGCTTGCAAACAGCGGTTTTCTGCATCTAAACCTTTCGGTTTAGACTAAAATAATATGTAGAATTTGTTAAAAACTAAACCTATGGGTAATGGAATTGCAAAGCGGGATTTTGTAAGATAATCTACGCAGGCACAAGAAAGAAATCGAAAACGATGAGAGGCAGGGATACCTCATCGGCAGCAGATTCTTCCGCATGGTGCGTGCTGAACTTTTTTTCTTTTATTTATGCGGGAAGATCACATGAAAAAATGTTCCCGCGAAGATTTAATTAGGAGGTCTTTATTATGGGTAAAAAGATTCCGTTTTGGCAATGCATTCTAGTCATGCTTGTCATGGTCGCGACCCTGTACTGGTCCATTGTAAAGGACGCGGGCGAAAAACCACATATTGCACTGATGATTTCTGCTTTATTCGCAGGCTTCATTGCTTGTTCCAATGGATGGAAATGGGCATATTTGGAGCAAGGAATGATCGCAGCAATCCAAAGATCTATGCAGGCTTGTCTGATTCTTGCTGTATTGGGTGCGATCATCGCGTCCTGGATGGCAGCAGGTACAATCCCAACCATGATGTACTATGGGATTAAGATCATCAACCCTAAAATTTTCTTAGTTACCGCTTGTCTGCTGTGCAGCATCGTATCCCTTGCGACCGGTTCTTCCTGGTCCACTGCAGGCTCCATGGGTGTAGCGCTGATGGGTGTCGGTGCAGCATTGGGATTCCCACCGGCTATGACGGCAGGTGCGATCGTATCCGGTGCGTACTTCGGCGACAAGATGTCCCCGTTGTCCGATACGACCAACCTTGCTCCGGCAATGGCAGGCGCATCTCTGTTCAAACACATCAAGCACATGATCTACACGACAGGCACATCTTTGATCATCGCGTTGATCGCATACGCAATCATGGGCTTTATGTTCGCTTCCAACAATGAGGCGGATCTGAGCACGATGGACATGATCCTTGGATTCATCAAAGAAGCGTCCATTGTTAATCCGCTGACGCTTCTTCCGCCGCTGTTCGTTATCGTGGCAGTAGCCTTAAAACTTCCGGCAATCCCGGCGTTGGTTGTTGCGGCTCTTATGGGTATTCCGTTCTTCTTTATGAACAGTGCATTCATCGAAAAAGCAATGGGCGATCCGATGACGCACAACATCTTCAATATCCTAGACTACGGTATCTCACTTGGAAATGTGCCGGATGATGCATCTCTGATCATTCAGAAATTATCCTCACTGTTATCCGCAAGCGGACTTATCGGTATGTTCGATACGATTGCGATCATTCTTGCGGCAATGTGTTTCGGCGGTATTCTAGATGTAACCGGCATGATGGCACAGTTTGCGGAAAAGATTCTGACTATTGCGAAGGGCAGAGGCGGATTGGTTCTGGCTACAGAATTAATGTCCCTGATCACCAATGCAATCTGCTGCGACCAATACTTATCGCTGGTACTTCCGGGCAGAATGTTTAAGGAAAAATTTGAAGA
>ERZ825137.857-NODE-857-length-41922-cov-4.031075_pt1 | contig 41922 bp, 38 predicted proteins | sample MGYA00519873_ERZ825137 | MGnify/ENA primary metagenome ERZ825137 (study PRJEB31778, sample SAMEA3449190) | human gut metagenome | biome: human gut; feature: human-associated habitat; material: faeces | place: United Kingdom | collected 2010/2012 ...
GTTGATAATAATGAAGAAGGCTGTAAAAAGAACGACGCTGGTAATAATCGTCAATGAATTAAACAGGCTGGCCAGCTGTACATTTGCTCCCAGCTTCTCCACAAAAATCGGGCCGATAATCGTGCAGGGTGCCATAAACGCCAGCGCAATCACATAATTTATCTCCTGCTTGAAAGGCGCCAGATAAAGAAAGGCTGCAGCACACAGCAGCGATATTGCATAACGCACGCTGAACAGCTCTTTAACGTAGCCCATTGCCTTCTTATCCAGCTTGATTTCAAACATCATGCCAATCATCAGCATACTCAAAAACGGGTTGCCTGTACCCACAATCTCTGTAAACGTATACACGCTCTTAGGGAAGTGGAATCCTGCCAGCGACAGCACCAACATACTGATATAAACAACAAACGGCACCGAACGCAGCAGCTTTTGCGCAATATTCTTCATGCTGAATTTGTCCTTGCGTCCGTCCGCATAGCCGATGCAGGAGGCCGTCAGCGCGTAGGTCATACCGGTACACATAATGGAATTGCCCACGTCGAACATACACAGACCGACTACGGCAAAGGGCGTTAAAAAGGCCTGCGCAAACGGCAGCGTAAAGCAGCCTATATTATAACCCGCAAGGCTGAAGATATAGAAAATCTTGGTTGCCGGTGTATCGCCGCGCGTCAGCATCAGAGATACAAAAAGCATCATTAGATTGCCGAATAAGCCTAAAAAGACGGCAGCGATTAGCGAATAATCCATCTCAAAATGTGCAAAGCTGTTGATTACGGCACAGGGCAGCGTAATATTCAAAACAATTTTGCTTACGACCTGATAATCGGTCGGTGAAAAAAAGCCGCGGCGTTTGCAGATATAGCCTATAAGTATGATGAGCACAAAGGCCAGGGCTTTACTTAAAACTACTAACATAAAACTAAACCCCTCACAAATTATTAAAAAAGCCTGCTCCCATGCATGCACAGGAGCAGGCTCAGACCAGCGCCTACGCACCAGTCAGTATTTACTTTTCTCTTACAGAGCAGCTTTAGCAGCTTCTACCAGCTTAGCGAAAGCAGCAGAGTCATAGATAGCCATGTCAGCCATAACTTTGCGGTTCATTTCGATGCCAGCTTTGGTCAGGCCGCAGATGAAACGGCTGTAGCTCAGGCCGTTAGCACGGGTAGCAGCGTTGATACGAGCGATCCACAGACGACGGTACTCGCGTTTTTTAGCGCGACGGTCACGACGAGCATAGGACAGAGCTTTCATTACCAGCTCGTTAGCTTTTTTGAATTGTTTGCTGCGGGAACCATAGTAACCTTTAGCCAGTTTCAGAATGTGTTTATGACGACGATGAGCGGTTACGCCCACTTTAACTCTTGCCATTGTTAGTATCCTCCTTTAAATCTCTTAATTATGCGTACGGGAGCATTTTTGCTACATGCTCTTTGTCAGTCTTGTGCACCAGAGCAGCTTTGCGCAGGTTTCTCTTACGTGCAGGAGATTTATGTTCGAGAATGTGGCTCTTGAAGTTTTTAAAATGTTTGAATTCACCAGAAGCGGTTTTTTTGAAGCGCTTTGCAGCAGCTCTACGGGTTTTCATTTTCGGCATTGTGATTTCCTCCTCTATTATTTAGCAGGTTTTGGCGCAACAATCATAATCATGTTTTTGCCTTCTAATTTTGGAACTCTTTCTACGACGGCAATTTCTTTCAACTGCTGTGCCATACGATTCAGCAGCACCTCGCCAAGCTCAGGATGAGACAGTTCGCGGCCACGGAACATGATGGTAACTTTTACCTTATCGCCATCTTCCAGGAAACGTACTGCATTCTTATACTTAACATTGAAGTCGTGGTCCTCGATACCGGGACGCAACTTAACTTCTTTAATGTCGAAGGTCTTTTGTTTCTTACGAGCTTCTTTTTCGCGTTTTTGCTGCTCGTAACGATACTTGCCATAATCCATAATCCGGCACACAGGCGGTTTTGCTGTCGGAGCAATTTCGACTAAGTCCAGATGATTTTCTAATGCAAGCTTCAGAGCGTCACGGCTGGACATAATGCCGAGCTGTTCGCCCCCATTGGCAATAACACGCACTTCACGCGCACGAATTTCTTCGTTAATACGCAAGCTTTCCTTACTTATAACAATTCACCTCCATGAACATCAGATAAGCAATTACTGCTTATAAAATCTGTAACATATCAGATATAAGCAAAACAAAAAAGCGGGCAGAACAAATTCCACCCGCATGAATATCATATCCAACCCTGTCGAGCGTTTGCCGCAAGGTGAGAAGCGAGTGGCTTCTGCTTTGTTACTAGAATATGATAACACATAGCCTGATAAGTGTCAAGCTTTTTACAGTTTTTTATTAAAAAGATTTTTGAATATATTGAAGAAGCTCTTTTCCTCGGGGCTGATATTATCCTTGCTGATTTCTCCGAAGCTGCGCAGTGCTTCCTTCTGCTTTTCATTCAGCTTAGTCGGCACAACTACCTTAATGCGAACCAGCTGATCACCGCGCTGACCGCCGCGCAGGCTGGGAATACCCTTCCCCTTCAGGCGCAGCACCTTACCGGGCTGAGTGCCTTCGGGAACCTTCACAGTTACCTGACCATCCAGCGTAGGAACCTTGATCTCAGCGCCCAGGGTTGCCTGTACGATATTGACAGGTACCTCGCACAGAACAGTAGTGCCATCACGTTCAAAGAACTTGTGTGGCTTCACGTACAGATATACGTAAAGATCACCGCTCTGACCGCCCTTAGCACCAGCCTCGCCCTCGCCGCTTACGCGCAGACGGGAGCCGTTATCTACACCTGCAGGAATTTTTACCTTCAGGCGTTTATTCTTCTTCACAGTACCCTTGCCGCGGCATTCCTTACAGGGTTTGGAAATAATCTTGCCTTCGCCGTGGCACTTGGAGCACGGGCGCTCATTTACCATCTGACCGAACATGGTGTTCTGGGTGAAGCGTACATAGCCGGAGCCGTGACATTCAGGGCAGGTTTCAACCTTGGAGCCGGGTTCTGCACCGTCACCGTGGCAATGGTCGCAGGTTTCGTCACGATACAGGTTGATTTCCTTCTCTACGCCGAATGCTGCTTCTTCAAAGGTAATTTCCATATCAAAGCGCAAATCCGCACCGCGCTGCGGGCCCGCTTCGCGTCCGCCGCGACCGCGTCCCTGACCGCCGAAGAACATATCGAAAATATCATCCATGCCTCCGCCGCCAAAGCCACCGAAGCCGCCGCCGAACGGATTACCGCCGGCGCCGCCGGCAGTCTGCGCCTGTTCGAAGGCATCAGGGCCAAGCTGGTCATACTGCTGGCGCTTCTGCTCATCGGAAAGGACGCTGTAAGCCTCATTGGCTTCCTTGAATTTGTTCATGGCTTCTTCGTTGCCCTTATTACGGTCAGGATGATATTTCAGGGCCAGTTTACGGAATGCTTTTTTTATTTCGTCCTGGGAAGCGGTTTTGCTTACTCCCAGTACCTCATAATAATCTCTCTTAGCCAAAACAGGCGCCTCCTAAAACTTTTCTAACGAATATTATTTAAGCATATAATGCCCAGATGCATGATGGCGGTTGCCACAGCAGCTGGGCACTAATATTATATTACTTTTTTACGTCTGTATCAACAACACAGATGGTGCTTTTCACCCAACCCGAAGGCTGGTGAGAAGGTATCAGATGCTAGGCGAAACGACGACGGCGTACTTTTAGTACGTCGAGGAGTCCTAACAACGCAGACGGTGCTTTATAGACAGGATTATTTCTTGTCGTCGTCAACAACTTCCGCATCTACAACATCATCGTCAGCTTTTTTAGCACCCTGAGCACCTGCAGCGCCTTGTGCGCCTGCAGCACCCTCTTGTGCCTGAGTTTCTTTGTAAAGCTCAGCGCTCAGCTCGTACAGCGGTTTGGTCAGAGCTTCGGTATCAGCTTTAATCTTGTCGAGGTCGTCACCCTTCATGGTTTCTTTCAGGGTGTCAACTGCAGCTTTAACCTTAGCGATTAATTCGTCCTTGCCTTTGCCTTCCATGTCTTTCATGGTCTTTTCAGCCTGATAGCACATGTTGTCGGCCTGGTTGCGAACTTCTACGCCTTCCTTACGTTTCTTATCAGCTTCAGCGTTAGCTTCTGCTTCTTTAACCATTCTGTCTACTTCGTCCTTATCAAGGGTGCCGGAGGAGGTAATGGTGATTTTTTGTTCTTTGCCGGTGCCAAGGTCTTTAGCGCTTACGTTAACGATACCGTTAGCATCGATGTCGAAGGAAACTTCGATTTTAGGAATTCCACGCGGTGCAGCCGGGATGCCGGACAGCTCGAAGCGGCCCAGAGTTTTGTTGTCTGCAGCCATTTCACGTTCGCCTTGCAGAACATGGATATCAACGGAAGGCTGGTTATCTGCAGCGGTAGAGAATACCTGTTTCTTAGAGGTCGGGATGGTGGTGTTACGGTCGATAATCTTGGTGAATACACCGCCGAGGGTTTCAATACCCAGGGACAACGGAGTTACATCCAGCAGCAGTACGTTGCCGGTACCTTCTTCACCGGAGAGAACGCCGGCCTGGATAGCAGCACCTACTGCAACGCATTCATCCGGGTTAACTCTTTTGTAAGGCTCTTTGCCCATGAAAGCTTTGATAGCAGCCTGTACAGCCGGGATACGGGAAGAACCGCCGACCAGGATTACTTTGCTGATATCGTTTGTGGAAAGACCTGCATCGCTCATAGCCTGACGAACAGGGCCCATGGTGCGTTCAACCAGATCTGCAGTCATAGATTCGAATTTAGCACGAGTCAGGTCCATATCCAGATGTTTCGGGCCATCAGCACCTGCAGTGATGAACGGCAGGTTGATGTTGGTGCTCATAACGCCGGACAATTCGATTTTAGCTTTTTCAGCAGCCTCACGCAGACGTTGCATAGCCATACGGTCTGTAGAAAGGTCAATGCCTTCAGCTTTTTTGAATTCGTCAACCATCCAGTCCATGATTTTCTTATCGAAGTCATCGCCACCCAGATGAGTATCACCGTTGGTTGCTTTTACTTCGAATACGCCGTCGCCGACATCCAGAATAGATACATCGAAGGTGCCGCCGCCGAGGTCGTATACCATGATGGTATGGTCGTCGGTTTTATCAATGCCGTATGCCAGAGAAGCAGCGGTAGGCTCGTTGACGATACGCAGAACATCAAGGCCTGCAATCTTGCCTGCGTCTTTAGTAGCCTGACGTTGGCTGTCATTGAAGTATGCCGGAACAGTGATAACTGCCTGGGATACGGTTTCGCCCAGATAAGCCTCTGCATCAGCTTTCAGTTTTTGCAGAATCATTGCGGAAATTTCTTCCGGGGAATATTTTTTGTCGTCGATAGTTACTCTGTAAGAGCCTTCGCCCATGTGACGTTTGATGGAGCTGATGGTTCTGTCAGGGTTGGAAACTGCCTGACGTTTTGCCAGCTGACCAACAAGACGCTCGCCGTTTTTAGCAAAGCCTACAACAGACGGGGTTAAGCGGCTGCCTTCCTGGTTAGTGATGACGGTAGGTTCGCCGCCTTCCATAACTGCAACAACACTATTAGTAGTACCTAAGTCAATACCAATTACTTTAGCCATGATTTTTATCCTCCTGATTACTATCCTTCGGTGATGCGGCAACTGCCACATTTTTACCGAATCGATGTGATATATTTTTTAAATTTATTGTGAAGAGCACGCCAGCTTTATTCGTTGGTGTTTACTCTTACCTTACTGTGACGGATAACCTTATCACCCAGCTTATAGCCTTTTTCGAAAACCATATCTACGATTTCATCATCCAGCTCCGGATTATGACCGCGCATTACAGCTTCGTGGATGTTCGGGTCAAACTTGGCATTTTGAGCTTCAATTTCTTCTACCTTCAGATCCTTGAAGGCATCTTCAAACTGACGGCGGATTTTTTTCATACCGTCTACAACTGCATCCACATTATCGCCCTTTTCGACGCTTGCTTCGGCACGCTCAAAATTATCTAAAACCTTTAAGAACTTGCCAACCACATTTGCTGTTACAAAGGTGGAAAGCTGTTCCTTTTCTATATTGGTGCGACGGCGGAAGTTTTCAAAATCGGCCTGCAATCTCAACAAACGATTTTGCAGCTCTTCGATTTTGGCATCCTTCGGGTCAACCTCAGGCTCAGCGGCTTCCTCCGCATTTTTTGCATCTTCAGCATCTGCAGCTTTTTCAGCTTCTGCAGCTTCCGCAGTTTCCTGTTCGGCAGCCTTCGCTTCCGCAGCCTCCTGCTCAGCCTGTTTTTCTTTCATTTCATTATCCTGCAAGGCTCTTCCTCCTTAGTTTTATTTCTTGTCGGGCTTCTGCTCGAACATCGTTTTCAAATACTTATGCAGGTAATCCATTACGGTAATTACCTTGCCGTATTCCATACGCGTCGGGCCAAGAACTGCCATCGTACCGACTATCTGACCGTTAAGACGGTAGGTTGCCTGTACCATGCTGCAATCCTGAATGCCGGTGAATTTGTTTTCACTGCCAATCGTGATTTTCAGTCCGCTGTCCTCGCCTGCCTTCAGCAAATCGCGTACCACGCGCTCCTCTTCAAGGATACCCAGAAGATTCTTCACACGCTCCACGTCGCGGAATTCCGGCTGGTTAAGCAGCTGCTTGGTACCACCCAGGAAAACCTTTTGCTGCTGGTATTTCTGACGCATGTGGCGGATAGACTGTACCAGCGATGTGAACAGCAGCTTATCATCTGCTATATTTGTATGCACCGCCTGCAGCAGGTCCTCGGTAATATTCGCCAGCTCTCTGCCCTCCAGCAGTCTGCTGACGCGTCCTGCCATGTAGTCCAGCTCCTCCGGCCGCATTCCCAAAGGAATTTCTACCACGCAGTTGGCCACATTGCCGTCATCTGTTACAATGCACAGGATGGCATGGTGCTCATCCAGAGGTAAAAACTTCATATAGCGGAAGCACGCACCGGCATCACGGTTAGCCAGCACCATCGAAACATTCTTCGTCATCCGGGAAAGGATTTTCGCCGTTGACTGGAAGATTTCATCAATGCTTCTGCGTCTTTCGCTGAACCAGCCGTTAATCAGTGCTCTGTCATTATCTGTCAGAGTTCCCGGCTCAACGAGCGAGTCAACATAAAGACGATAAGCCTGAGCCGATGGTACACGTCCTGCCGAGGTGTGCGGCTGCTCCAGATAACCCAGGAGCTCCAGGTCACTCATCTCGTTACGGATGGTCGCAGGACTGAGGCCCAAATCATATTTGCGGGCAATCGTCCTTGAACCTACAGGCTCAGCAGTTGAAATATAATCCTCAATTATGAGCTGGAGAATTTTTTTCTTTCTTTCGTTTAACATATTCCCACCTCATTTTGATTGTTAGCACTCTATCATTAGGAGTGCTAACATCTTGATACTAGAATAGCACTAGCCTACTTTATTGTCAACACCTTTTTTATTTATTTTTAAGTTATCACAAAAACTTCAAATATTTGATTGCCGACCTCCATACCACGCTCCGTAAGACGCAGTCTTTGCGTGCTTGCATCATACGCAATAAGCTTTTGTTCAAACAGCGGCGCCAGCTCGGAGGCAAAGCGCTGCAGCACATCCACGTCAAAGCGCTCGCGTGCCTCCGCCAGGCTCGCACCTTCGCTGCGGCGCAGTCCCATAAACATGAACTCCTCCAAAAGTTCTGCGCAAGATAATTCTTCTACATTATATAATGCACTTGTGCGCAAATCGTCACCGCCGAAGCTTTGCATCTGCCCGATATATTCCTTGACCGTACTCAGCCCGGTGCGCCGTTTTTGGCCGTCAAAGCCGCAGGCGGCAGCGCCGAAGGCCATGTAGGGATGATACTGCCAATAAACCGTATTGTGCCGCGAATACTGTCCGTTTTTGGCATAGTTGGAAATTTCGTAGCGCTCAAAGCCACGCTCGCGCAAAAAGCTCTGCACAAGCTCGTACATATCCGCCGCCGTATCATCATTCGGCAAAGTTATTCTGCCCTTATCCACAAGGCTTGCCAACGGCGTGCCCTCCTCCACAATCAGGCCGTAAACAGAAATATGCTCTATGCCCGTATCGGTCAGACGCTCCAGCGTATCCTGCAAGCTTGTAAGCGTCTGCGACGGCAGGCCGTAAATCAAATCCGCACTGATGCGTGCAAAGCCTGCTTTGCGTGCCAATGCCAACGCCTCCAGTGCCTGCTGCGCGTTGTGAATGCGTCCTATTGCCCGCAGCTCGTTATCCTGCAGCGACTGTACGCCGAAGCTGATGCGGTCAAAGCCAAGGCTGCGCAATGTCTGCAGCTTAGCCAAATCCGCCGTGCCGGGGTTCACCTCAATCGTTGCCTCGCAGGGCTGCTGCCAAAAGCCGTACCGCTTCAATGCGTTCACTATCTTGGCGATACATTCCGTCGGCAGCACGCTCGGCGTACCGCCGCCAAAATAAATGCTGGCGTTCGCCGCCATATTTGCCGCCTCAGGCGCACGCAGAGCAATTTCTTTGCACACAGCATCGGTATAATCACGCTTTGCCTGCTCGCCAAAGCCGGCATAAGAAGCAAAATCACAGTACAGGCATTTCTGTACGCAAAACGGTATATGCAGATAAAGTGCCTGATATTGCTGCCAGGGACGCACATTTTTATTTTCCATCATCATTTATCCTCTCCGTATCTTGAAAAAACGCCGCCACAGAAATTACTGCAGCGACGCCTAAGCAAATTTATTTTCCCTTTTTATAGAACCATTTTTTATACGCAAAAAAGACAGCGCCCACAACTAAGATCAAAATCGTTAATCTTTGGCTGTGCTCCTGAAAATTAACTACATCATGGCCTATTACAACCTCCAACGCCGTAGAAGGAAATTTACCGATAAGGTTGGCAATAATGTAATCACGCGCACTCATGCTGCTCACAGCACCCACCGCCGTCAAAATGCCTGACGGAAAATACGGCAGCGCCCTGGCGAAGGCCATCCACTCCAGGCCGTGCTTGCTGCTTGCTTCATCAATGGATTTCAGCGAGTTGCTTTTTTCAATCAGCTTCTGCGCCGTATCGCGGAAGAAGAAGCGCATCAGGTAAAAGCTGATAACCACACCAGTTGTTTCCGCCAGCCAGGAAATAGTAATACCCAAGGGCAGGCCGAAAATCAGACCGTTGGCTGTAGAAAGAAAAATCGACGGGAAAACGCTGGCGGCATTAATCAACACATCCAGCACAAAACTGATTAAAATCGCCCATGGTCCAAAGGAGCGCAGATATTCCACCAGGCCGTTGACATTGCCGCTGATTGCCAGCGTAAAGGTTTTGTTAAAGAAATCATCGGCAAAAAAGTGAATACCCAAAAACAAGGCCAACAGCAAAACTGCCGCCGTCACCTTAGCACAAACATCAGGATTTTTTAACCAGTCTTTTTTCATGTATTTATACCTTCTTTAAGTATTGAAAATCATATTAAAGCGTTCGCCAAACTGCATTTCCACCAGACGACGGATTTCCGCCCAGTCCTCCGGCGTACGCAGCTGCGCCTGCGCCAGTTGGCGAACCTGCGCAATTACGTCAACATCTCGCATTATATCAGCAATTCGCAAATCTGGCAAGCCATGCTGCTTCAGGCCAAAGAGCTGGCCTGCACCGCGCTGCTCCATATCCTTTTCCGCAAGATAGAAGCCGTCCTCGCTCTCATGCAGTACGTTCAGACGCGCCAGTGCCTCCGGCGAATCGGCAGCCGTCAGCAGCACGCAGTAGGACTGCTCGCTGCCGCGACCTACACGTCCGCGCAGCTGGTGCAGCTGTGCCAAGCCGAAGCGCTCCGCATTTTCAATCACCATCAGCGTAGCATTGGGCACGTTCACGCCAACCTCGATAACCGTAGTACTCACCAGCACCTTCAGCTCGCCTGCCGCAAAGCTGCTCATAATGGCATCCTTCTCCGCACCCTTCAGCCTGCCATGCAGCAGAGCGCAGGGAATATCCTGCAGAAAATCGCGCTGCAGCTCCTCGTATACTCTTTCCGCGCTATGCACGTCAAGGACATCGGATTCTTCAATCAGCGGGCAGACAACGTAAGCCTGTCTTCCTGCCTGCACCTGACGCACCAGGCCGGCGTAAACCTCGCGGCGGCGCTCATCCGTATAACACAGCGTCCGCACCGGCTTGCGCTGCGGCGGACGTCCCTTCATTACGGAAATATCCAGATCGCCGTAAACAGTAAGCGCCAAGGTACGCGGAATCGGCGTTGCCGTCATTACCAATACATCGGGAGCATTGGCCGACTTGTTGGACAGGCGTGCACGCTGCTCTACGCCGAAGCGGTGCTGCTCGTCCGTCACCGTCAGCGACAGATTGGCAAAGCGCACATCCTCCTCCAACAAAGCATGCGTACCCACAACTACATCAACAAGGCCAAGCTCCAGATTCAGCAGCAGCTCACGCCTTGCCTTAGCACGCATACCGCCCGTCAGTAAAGCAATACGCACACCGTATGGCTGCAGATATTGCTCCAGCGTTTCAAAATGCTGCGCCGCCAAAATTTCCGTCGGCACCATAATGCAGCCCTGATAACCGTTTTCCACCGCCTTAGCCAACGCCAGAGCGCTGATAACCGTCTTGCCGCTGCCTACATCGCCCTGCAGAATGCGGTGCATAGGCTTCTTATCCTGCATATCCAGCGAAATCTCACGCCACGCCTGCTGCTGTGCCGCCGTCAGCTCAAAGGGCAGTCCCTGCATTACGTCTTTAACAAGCGCACCGTCTGCAACGTGCTTAATACCCTCTCTGTTGTCATGGCTCTGCTGGCGATAATACAGCAGGCCGCACTGCAGCAAAAACAGTTCCTCAAAAACAAAGCGCTGCTTGGCACGTCGCAACGCTTCCCAGCTTTCCGGAAAGTGAATATTTTTCAGCGCCGTATAGCGGTCGGGCAAATTGCATTGACTCACAACCTTCGCCGGCAAACTTTCCGGCAAATCCTTTGCTGCCAACCGCAGCGCCTCGCTCACCCATGTACGCAGGTTCTTTTGCGTCAGGTTACCGCTCAAAGCATACACCGGGACAATACCCGGCGTTTTGCCCTCGTCCTGCTCCAAAGGCTGCACATCAACCTCGCTGACGGACTTCGTAGTGCGCCCCTGCCTTACGCGGCCTGTAATCTGCAGCATTGTATCCGGCTTCAGCTTCTGCGCCTTATAGCGCTGCCCGCCGAAAAAGTACAGCGTAGCATAGCCTGTTTCGTCACGCACCGTCACGGACGTATAGCTGCGACGGCTGGCACCGTAGCCGTTTTTCACCTGATAAACCGTCGCTTTGAAAATCTGCTTACTGTTGTCTACCTCCAGCTCCTTAATCGTTTTGAGCTTGGCATAATCGAGATAAGCACCCTGACGCGGGTAAAATTCCAGCAAATCACCCACGCTGAAAATATTAAGAGCAGCCAGCTCAGCTGCCTTTTTGACACCTACACCTTTTAGTGTTGTTACAGGTTCTTTCCACCACATTTATAAAAATACCCTCTTTATCTTAAAATTCCCTTGATTTTCTGCGCTCTTTATGGTATGATACTCATGTTAAATTTGAATGTGCCTTATGTCTTATCACGTTTAAGGAGGTGGGAAACAATGGCATCTATCTGCGAAATCTGCGGTAAAGGAAAACTCGCTGGCAACAACGTCAGCCACTCCAATAGACACACCAAACGTGCTTGGAACCCGAATATTCAACAAGTAAGAGCAGTTGTTGAAGGTTCTGTTAAACGCTTGAACGTTTGCACCCGTTGCCTGCGTTCCGGTAAAGTTAACCGCGCAATCTAATCCGTTCGGATTTAAAAAGAAGCCAAATACCAATCGGTATTTGGTTTCTTTTTTTGCGCTATTTACATCTAACAGCAACTTTCTTCAAGTACACTTGGTTTAAAGATGCGACATAGCGCAACAATAACAGAGAGAAGCAGTTCTTTTCGTGCGAACCCCTCTCAGTCAGCTTCGCTGACAGCTCCCCCCAAGGGGAGCCTTTTTTCTATAACATATTATTTTACTTTGCAGCCGCACTCGGGGCAGAACTTAACCAAAGAGCTGATTTTTGCGGAGCAGTTCGGGCACAAAATAAAAGCACGGTATTCCGTGAGCTTCTTTTCGAACAGCTCATAGAACTGGTTAACCTCTTTGTCCTCGCGCTTCCAGTTATAAATCTGCAGACGCTCCTTAGTGGAGTCCATAATAACCTGTACGGTTTCTTCATCCAAAGACTGCATAGCCAGCTGCATAATTTTTTTCTTGTTATGGAAGTGCAGCTGATGTGCAGCATCATCCTGCTCATCAATAGTTACACCCATCTCATTGACGCATAGCAAGGCAATATTCCAAGCTACATCAATATCAACTTCATAAAGACGGTTATCAAAGCAACCGCCGGCACCATCTATTCTCATAGCTACCTCCTGCCAGATGTTTTTTCTTAATTATAGCATAAGCGCATATTTGCTGTAAAACAAATCGCTCGTATCGCAGCATTATTTGTTCAGCTCCGCCGCCATTTCACGCACAGTTTTATGCAGCAGCGGATGCACCAGCTCCGGTGCAATATCCAAAAGCGGCAGCAGCACAAAATCCCTGTTCTGCATATCGGGATGCGGCAGCGTAAGCTCCGGTGTCTGCATCACGACATTTTCGTAAAGCAGCAAATCCAGATCAATATTGCGCTCGCCCCAATGACGCAGGCGCACACGCCCCATCGCCAGCTCCGTTGCCAAAAGTGTACGCAAAAGCGCCACCGGCTCCAGATTAGTGCGCACCCTGCACACAGCATTCAAAAACTGCGGCTGGTCAGTCACACCGTAAGGCTCCGTAGCAAAATAGCCCGAAACCTGCAGTACCTCCACGCCCTGCTGCATCAGCAGCATCAGCGCGCGCTGTAAATTCTTTTTCTTATCGCCAAGGTTACTGCCCAAGGCAACATATGCAATAGCCATCTCAGACTCCTGTTCTTTTGATGTGATTATAATAGACGCAGCAAAATAAACGATACTGTCGCAGCAATTATTCTGTCGCGGCGAAAGCATAAAAATTTTAGGTAATGAGTGCCTGGAACAACCGAAATTGCAATATTGTTTGAGCGCTAAGCTGACTTCTCCAGAAAAACGCTTCGCCTAGCGCGAGTTTTATTGCAATTTCGTCTTTGTTCCGCACGAAATTGCCGTTAAAAAATTTTTCGCTGCAGCGTGACAGATAATTGCTGAAACAAAACCTACTCTGCACTGCCGCGCAAAATAGCCTCCAGTGTGCGAATCGCCCGCACATTCTCCTCAACGTCATGCACGCGCACCATCTGCGCCCCCGCGTAAATCGCCTGCAGGCTCGTCGCAATCGTCCCCTCCAAACGCTGCTCCGCCGGTACACCGCCCAGCACAGCACCAAGCGTACTCTTACGCGAAGCCGCCAGCAGCACAGGATAGCCAAAGCTCGTCAAAGCCTTCAGATCACGCATCAACAGCAAATTCTGCTCCACATTCTTGGCAAAGCCGATACCCGGATCCAGAATAATCTTATCCGCACTCACACCGCGCTCACGCAAAAGCTGCGCCCTCTGCGCCAGATAAACGGCAACCTCCTGCACAACATCCTTGTACTCGCAGTTCTGCTGCATATTCTTCGGCGTACCGCGCATATGCATAAGGATAATCGGCGCTTTAGTTGCCACAACAACATCCGCCATACGCGGGTCAGCCTCCATCGCACTGATATCGTTGATCATATCAGCACCGGCAGCAATAGCTGCCTCCGCCGTATCCGCACGATATGTATCAATAGAAATAACAGCATCGGGATAAGCCTTGCGCAAAGCAGCAATCGCAGGAACTACGCGGCGGCGCTCCTCCTCCCCGTCAACGCTGTCGCTGCCCGGACGGGTAGACTCACCGCCGATATCCAGCACACCGGCACCCGCAGCAAGCATTCTGCCGGCACGCTCCACCAGCTCCTCCATAGCAGGAACACGGCTGCCCTCATAAAAGGAATCCGGCGTAACGTTCAAAATTCCCATCACGCACATCTTCTCATAGGTCAGCACGCGTCCGTCAGCCAGAGTAGTGCACAGCTTTTGCGGTGTCAGCGCCATTTCCAGATCAATAGCAGCCTGAGGAATGCCAAAGTACGGCATCTGCGCCATTTTCTTCAGCAGTACCTTATAATGCTTCAGCGTACCCAAAAGCAGAATATCAACATACTTTGCAACGCAGGTAACAGCACCGACCGGTGTTACGGCATCGCCGCCCACCGCCAGCATCTCCTGCTTGATAATATTCGCCGCCGGCGTGCGCACACCAAGCAGCTTGAACGGAATAATCTCCGCCTTATGCGCAAAAATAGGCAAACTGTCGGCATGAGCGCCGATACTTGCCAACGCTGCCTCCAAGCCTTCACGGTTAACCTTTAATAACATTCATTCTCACCTTTTTCCACAACAGCAAAAGCGTTATGATTATGGATGCTTTCCATGCTCTCCACCTCTGCACGGTACCAGGTAATGCGCTTATCCGCCTCCAGACGCAAAGCAACCTCACGCACGGCATCCTCTACAAAACGCGGATTTTCATAAGCATGCTCCGTAACATATTTTTCGTCAGGGCGCTTCAAAAGACCGTACAGCGGCGTGCTTGCGGAAGCCTCGGCATATTCCACCAGCTCCTCCAGCCACACCATTTCCTGCGCCTCAACCTCCAGCTTCGCCCAGGCGCGCTGATTATGCGCACCGTATTCGCTGATTTCCTTGGAGCAGGGGCACAGCGTCTGCACCGGCACAACAGCTGTAATGCGCCAACGCAGCTTCTCGCCCTTCTCGGCCTTATACACGCAATCGATATCCATCGGCGCTTCCATGCCGCTCACAGGAGCCTTCTTCGTCACAAAATATGGGAACTTCAGCTCGATAAAAGCTCTTTCAGCCTGCAGATGCTGCTTCAGCTGGTCCAAAATAGCCTCCACATCAGCGAGGCCCACCGGGCCGAGAGTGCGCAGACATTCCACAAAACGGCTCATGTGCGTACCGCGCATATCATGCGGCAAATCAACCGCCAGTGTTACCTCCGCTACGCTGTGCTGCGTACCGCGCTCTTTATCGCGCAGCTCAATCGGCCAGCGCAGGCCCTTTATTCCCACATGCTTCAAAGGAATATTGCGTAAATCCTTTTCGCTTTGTACATCCTTCACGTCATTCACCTCTGTACACGCAGCCACTGGTGCGAGTTTCCCAAACTTCTACTTCATATAAATGATAATGGTCGCTCTTCAGCAGCTCCACTAATTTATTCCAAACCCAGACGCTGATATTTTCTGCGGAAGGCACGGGCAGAATATCATTCAGGCAAGCGTGGTCCAAATGTGCCAACACCTCATCCTTCACCAGATTCTTCAGCTTGATGAAATCAATAACCATACCCTCGTGGTCCGGAGTACCCTCCACCTTTACCACCAGCTTATAGGTATGACCATGTAAATGCTCGCACTTGCCGTTATAGGCAGGCAGATAATGCGCAGCGTCAAAATCGAATTCCTTGATAATTATCATTTATATTCTCCTCCATAAAGGGTTAAATCAGCAAAACCGTTCTGGCGCAGAGCCTCATAAGCCACAATCGCCACGGAATTGGACAAATTCAAAGAGCGTGCATCCTCAATCATCGGAATACGGATGCAGCTTTCAGGATATTCGTGCAGCAAGGTTTCCGGCAGACCGGCAGTTTCCTTGCCGAAAATCAGCAGGCTGTCCTGAGCATACTGCACATCGGCATAAGAGCTGTGTGCCTTTGTCGTCAGGAAATACTTGGGGTTATCCTTATATTTTTCCAGCACCTCATAAACGCTGTCATAATAATGGATATCAACAAGATGCCAATAATCCAGGCCTGCACGCTTCAAATATTTATCCTCCACGGAAAAACCGAGCGGACGAACTAAATGCAGGTGACAGCCGGTTGCTGCGCACAGACGTGCAATATTGCCGGTATTGCCGGGAATTTCCGGTTCAACTAAAACTATATGCATTTTACTGAATGCCTCCTCAGCTGACTGCTGCGCAGTCGTTAATTTATTTTTTCTCCTGCAGTATTTCGGAAACTCTCTGCTTCATACTGCGTTTCTTTTTATTCTTTTCCTTAACCGGTTCAGCCGGTGCCGGCTTAACCGCCTCCACAGGCTGCTGTGCCAGAATTTTCTGATAGGTCGCCATTATTTTTTCGCAATACAGCGAGCCCGTCGCCCAAGTGCCGTTTAAACCGTACCAGGTGTTGACAACACCGCGCTCCAGGCGGATATTATGCGCCAGATCATAGCGCGGATCGACAATATCGGTTGAAGGGCGCTTCGTTTGCGTATAAGCCAACAGATGCTGGATATGCGCACGCACTCCCAGCTGCGGCGTAGCAAAGGACGCACCGCGCACACCGCCGCCGATAGTACCGAGACCACAGAAATTATTCTGATGATGCAGCACATCACCGCCATAGCGGTAAGCGCCTGTTTCTACCAATGATTGCGCCAGGGCAAGATCGGGGCGCACGTTTTCACGCTTAGCCTCCTGCCAGTACAGCTCCACCAGCTCCTCTACCGGGCAGGCCAGCTTCACAGCCGGGTTAGCCGCCAAAATATAGGCAATAGCCTGCGCCTTGCTGGCAATCGCCTCACCGTAAATAGCGATATTACGATAATCATCCGGCAGCTGAGTACCGGAAAAATAGAATTTGCCATCCTTCTCCTGCAGCAGCGACGGACGTGGAGCGGCAGGAACCTTTATCGTACCGGCAGGCGATTTAGCCACCGGTTTGGTAGATACAACGATTTTATCCTTTTCCTGAGTTATTTGGACAGCGCGCTGCTTTTTGTTCAGCAGCTTCTTATCCTTTTTATCAGCGATAATCGTCTGCTTGGAGGCCGGTGCTTCATCAGCGACCTCGCGCACAGGTGCCGCACACACGCCGGCATAGAGCGACAGGCCCAGCAGAACACACGCAAAAGTAATTTTTTTATATTTCATAGCGCATTACTCCTATATATATCACGCTATCAATTTTACCGCACATAAGGCAAAATTGTAAAGTTTTTCCCACCCCTGCAGTGAGGAATTCACAAAAAAGTAGATTTAAGCTATAATATTTATAAGATAACAGTCAAGCGCTATCTTATTTAATATCAAGTAGCAATCAGCTTGTCAAATTAAGGAGGGAAAATTATGTCCGCAAAATTCCATTTCATCAACCACGCCTGCTTTATGTTGGAAAAAAACAATTCCGCTATCATTTTCGACCCGTATCTGGACGATAATCTGGAAGGACTCACCGCCAAAGACATTAAGGTTGATTATATTTTCGTCAGCCACGGTCACTTCGACCATTTGGGCAGCGCCTTTGAAATCGCCAAAAATTGTGACATCTCCACTGCCGAAATCTGCGGTCTGGCGCAGGATGCCGGCTGCAAAGCACACGCTATGCATCTTGGCGGCACCTTTAAGTTTCCCTTCGGCAAGGTACGCCTGACACTGGCCTTCCACGGCAGCGGCGTTCCCGGTGGTCACGCCTGCGGTATCGTCATCGATTTCTACGGCACTAAGCTGTACTTCGCCGGTGACACCGCACTCTTCAGCGATATGCAGCTGCTGCCCAAGCTCGATGCTTTTGAATACGCAGTTCTTCCTATCGGCGGCAACTTCACTATGGACCCCAATGATGCACTTATCGCCTGCAAGCTGCTGCAGGCAAAATACGTTATCCCCGTACATTACAACACCTGGCCGCCCATCGCTCAGGACGTGGAAGCCTTCAAAGCTGCCGTTGAGGACGAAACCGACAGCAAGGTGCTTATTGTAAAACCGGGCAATACTATTGATATCGACTAAAAATTAAAACTTCAAAAACTTACGCCACGAAGCGTTCTTATTCACGTCGCAGTTGCCGCAATTGTTGCACTGCGACGTTGTTTTTTCTCCGAAATATTCCAGCAGTACCTTGCGCAGGCACATGGACGTATTGCAGTAGTTGGTCATTTTGCTCAGCAGCTGCAGCTCATGCTCCTTCCATGTCAAATCAGGCTGGTCATGGCCGATAAGATAGGTGTTGACCGCAATATCCGCCTTATCGTAAAGCAGCAGACACTCCGCAGGCAGGCCGTCACGCCCTGCGCGTCCTGCCTCCTGATAGTAGCTTTCGATATCCTTGGGCATATTATAATGCACCACAAAGCGTACATCCGGCTTATCAATGCCCATACCGAAGGCATTGGTTGCCACAATCAGCGGTACACTGCCGCCGACGAAGGCATTCTGGTTTTCACGCCGCTCCTCCGGCGTCAGGCCCGCGTGATAGCGCAAGGCACTGAAGCCCTGGCGCCGCAAAAGCTGCGTCACGCTTTCCACCTTGTTGCGCGTAGCACAGTAAACAACGCCGCAATCCTTTTTATGCTTGCGCATAAACTCCAGCAGCGAGCGCTCCTTATCCTGCGTGCGCTGCACGGTAAAATGCAGGTTAGGCCTGTCAAAGCCCGTCACCACAATTTTTGCCTCCGGAATGCCCAAACGTTTGATGATATCACGACGCACATCCGGCGTAGCCGTAGCAGTAAAGGCTGCCACCAAAGGCTTTGCGGGCAAGGCCTGAATAAAATCGGGAATATTATAATACTCCTTACGGAAGCTGTGTCCCCACTGCGATACGCAGTGCGCCTCGTCCACCGCCACCATCGTAATATACGCCTGACGGGCGAAATCAATAAACTGCTGGTTTACCAAGCGCTCCGGTGCTACGTACAAAAACTTGCACTGCTTATTAAGCGCAGCATGCAGCACTCTGCCGTACTCATTGCTGCTCATGCTGCTGTCAAGATAAGCGGCCGGAATACCGCGGGCCGTCAGCGCCTCCGCCTGATCCTTCATCAGTGATATCAGCGGTGAGATAACCAGCGTCACGCCCTTCAGCAGCAGCGAAGGCAGCTGAAAGCAGATACTCTTGCCTGCACCCGTAGGCAACACTGCTAAAACAGGCTGTCCATGTAATATTTCACTTATAATTTCTTCCTGCCCTGTGCGAAAGCTGCTGTAGCCATAAAAATGCTGCAGTGCGCGGTGCAGAAAATCACTGTCTATAATTCGTGCCATAAAGCTCCCTTGCTTCGAATAATTTATATTGTAAAAAGTATAGCATATAAGCACTTTTATGTAAAATAACTTTCGTTTTTTCTATGATCAGCTAATAAAAAACAGGTACAGCCTAAGCTGTACCTGAATTTGTTACTTCAAGCGTCTAATTAGTGTTTACGTGCGTTGAAGCATTCGCGGCAGTAAACCGGACGATCGCTGGGTTTGAACGGTACCATGGTCTCTTTACCGCATTCAGCGCAAACTGCGGGGAACATTTCGCGTTGCGGACGGTCGTTTTGTACGCCCATGCGTTGTTTGCGAGCTTGACGGCAAGCCGGGCAACGGCGCGGTTCGTTAGTGAAGCCTTTTTCTTCGTAGAACTCTTGCTCGGAAGCGGTGAATACGAATTCGTTGCCGCACTCGCAGCAGGTTAAAGTCTTGTCTTCTTTCATTGTTTAATCACTCCTAATCATAGATAGAACATACCCCAAAGAACGCATTAAGATGTTTACCTTGGCTTCCCCATGTCATCTATGATAGAAGAAGTTAGGAACTTAAACGGACCACTGAGATACACCACTTACAGTATATAGTAAGCGCCTGCAAAAGTCAATCTTAGTTTATCAAAAATGCGTAAATTCTTTAATAAGAAACTTTTCATTTCTCAACATATGCTCAAATCCGCTTGTTAACAGTGCTCGCAGGAAAAGCTTGCGGGTAAAATTAATGGTGCAGCACCGGTAAGTTCGCAGCCCGATAGAAAAACCGCGACAGCTTTTTACGTCTGCGCGGTTTTCAAGCATTAATTTTTATTTATGCAGCCAGTTTACAGATTTTCCCTGCTCTCTGGCAAAGTGAGCGTCATTGATGGTTTCCGCAATGATATTGCCCTGCCAGTCATTCAGCGTGCTGACAGAAACATTATGCACACTCAGCTTCCACAGATTGTTCAGCGGTATACCCAAAAGCAGGCACAGCTGCACGCGGATAATACCACCATGCGATACAATTGCGATATTTTTCTCGTGGCCTTCACGCTCGAAGATATAGTCAAAAGCCGCCTGACAGCGACGCGCTACATCATGAAAGCTTTCGCCCTGCGGCGGAATCCATTCGCCCGGACGCGTCAGGAAATCATCCATCTCCTTAGGCCAGCGGCGGCTGATTTCCGCATACTCCAGGCCCTCCCAGGCACCGAAGCTTACCTCCTGCAGCAAATCCAGCGGCTGATAGGACATATTTTTGCTCATAGCCAGCGGTGCTGCCGTCATGCAGGCACGCAGCATTGAGCTGCAGTAAATTTTATCAACCGGCAAATGCTGCATATAGGCAGCCAGCTTCTCGGACTGCTCCAGACCTTTGGCGTTCAGCGGCATATTTATGCGTCCCTGAAAGCGGTGTCCTTTGTTGCTGTCCGTTTCACCGTGACGGATTAAATATATTCTACCCATTAAGCCTTCGCTCCTTTTTTAGACTGCTCTGCCAGAGAAAATTCCTTCATCTCGGCATGTACGCCTGCTTCCTCAAAGGTTTCCATTTCCTTATAGGCCTTGATGCCGGCATTGAACAGCGTAAAGCAGACAGCAGCGCCCTCACCGGCGCCATCGGGAATGTTCAGGCGCAGCGGTGCCGTAAGCCCCAGCTCCTGCAGGCATTCTTCCGCTCCCGGCTCTGCGGAAACGTGGCCGGCAAAGCAGTAATCCAGCACGGCAGGTGCCATATCCGCTGCCTTTTTGGCAGCCTTGCAGACAGCAACGCCGTCCAGCATTACCGGCACCTTCATAGCTGCAGCCTGCAGCAGAGCGCCGGCCATAGCGGTGCGTACCATCTCATTATCAGGATTGGAAAGACAGCCGAAGCCCAACAGCTCCAGTCCTTTCTCGTGTACCAGCTCCTGCACCAGGGCAGCGCCCTCTTCCAGAGCATCAGCCTCCTCCTCCGAGGTTACGAGCAGAGCCACGGCCTTCGCACCGGTTTCTGCAGCAAGCACATTCACCGGCCATTTGGCGTGCATAATTTTTTCGGCCTGGGCAGCCTCTTCAATACCGCACCACACCAGCAAATCGCGTTTAGGATAATCTAAATCCTCTTTTTCGTAAATGCCCTTGATACCGCAATAGCGCGAGGTCATTTCTTCCAGCTTGGCCAGACTGCCGACAGGCTTGATCAGATTATCAAAGCGTGTCTGCGCCAGCTTCATACAGCCTCTGTCCGCAGGCACAATCTTTTGGATTATTTCTTCTATATGCATAGCATTTTTCCTTTCTGTCTCTTTATAATTAGGCAAAATATTGCCGGGGAAATATATCAGATTATATAGGTTGCAAGCATCAGGTAAACCACAACGCCGCATTCCGTCAAAAAGCCGTAGGTATCACCGGTAAGGCCGCCCAGCTGACCGCTGAGGAAATGTGCAATGCCCTGGCAGATAACGAAGGCCGCTATTGCCGTATACAGATATGGCAAACCACAGGCTGCGACAAGCGCCAGGCAAAGTGCAAAGGCAATATAGGTGTACATCGGCTTGGCATAGGCCTTAAACATATGACCGATACCGGTTTTGCGTGCATACTTGTAGTTGACGATGTAGGTAACCATAAAGGTGCGCGTTGCTACAAAAACGGCAACCAGAGCAAACGACAGCTTAACCGGCGGCAGCGTAGTATAGGCAGCCACCTTCAGCAGCACGAGGCAGACAAGCGCGATAACGGCATTGGAGCCTACGTGGCTGTCCTTCATAATTTCCAGCATACGCTCACGGTCACGGGCGCTGAAAACACCGTCGGAGGTATCCATAAAGCCGTCATACATCAGCGCTCCGATAATAATCAGCTCCGCAAGCACCAGCATCACTGCACGCATTAAATCAGGGGTGTGCAGATAATACAGTCCATAATTTACCGCACCCATAAAAACGCCCATTACCAGACCGACCAAAGGGAAGTACGGCACGCTGCGGCTGAAATCGTCATCATGCCAGTCCGTGCGGTTGGAAAAGCGGATTCTGGTCAAAAATTCCAGACAAGTTACAAAATCACGCATCACATCACCTGCTTAAATGATTATACACATCCATTGCTGCCTGCAGCACAACAATAGCCAGGGAAGCACCGGTGCCCTCGCCCAGGCGCATACCGGCATCCACAATCGGAGAAAGCTGCATCAGCTCCAACATTTTCTTGTGGGAAATATCGCTGCTCAGATGCGAGCAGAGCATATAATCGCGGCATTGCGGATAGAGGCCGTAGGCCAGCAGTGCTGCAGCCGTGGCATTGACACCGTCAACCATTGTCGGTACACGGCGGCGGGCTGCGCCGATAATAACACCGGCCAGACCTGCGTGGTCATAGCCGCCTACCTTGCAGAGAATGTCCATCGCATCACCCTGCTTCGGCATATTTTTAGCCAGGCCGTCGATAACAACCTGACGCTTAATCTTCATGCGTTCGTCATTAATACCGCTGCCGCGGCCGACAGTCAGCTGCGGGTCCAGTCCCAGAAAGGCGCTGGCAATAGCAGAGGTAGAAGTGGTATTGCCGATACCCATTTCACCGGTATAAAGCATATTATAGCCCTGGTCGATGCACATATCAGCCATTTCCATGCCAACGGCAATAGCCTTTTCAGCCTGCTCACGCGTCATCGCCGGTCCCTTGGTGAAATCATTTGTTCCCCAAGCTACCTTTTTTTGATAAACCTTGGGCAAATCGCTCAAATCAAAGGCAGTGCCTACATCGCAGACGAAAACATCGGCGTGCGCATGACGAGCCAGTACGGTAGCACCGGCAGTACCGCGCATATAACCGTTAATCATCTGGCGCGTAACCTCCTGCGGATAAGCGCTGACACCGTATTTCGCAATACCGTGGTCACCGCACATCAGAACCATCGCCGTCTTTAATTTATCCGGTAAATCCTTGCCGAGCATACCTGCAAGGCCCACAACCATATCCTCCAGCTTGCCCAGATTAGCTGCCGGCTTGTCTATCTTAGCGTAGCCTGCCCGCACTTCTTGCATACGTTCTTCATTCAGAGCAGGTATTATGATTTTCTCCATATCAGTCGTTATTCTCCTTCATCCTCAAATTTAAAAGCCAATTTTTTTACGTCAACGGCCTGACCAGCCACACAATAATAAACATGGTCAGCCTCCTTAGCCACACGCTGGTTAACCCAGCCGGCAAGGTCACGGTATTCGCGCGCCATCTGATTATCCGGCACAATACCGCTGCCCACCTCGTTCGTAACAAAGACAACGATTTTGCCGCAATTACGTGCTGCTGCCAGCACCTTGTCAATTTCATCAAATACGACCTGACAGCGCTCCAGGAATTCACCCTCCGGCGCTTCCTTGCCGTAAATCAGATTACACATATAAACAGTCAGGCAGTCAAACAGAACCGCTCCTGTTTCCGCAGACAGCGCTTCAAGCGTACGCTCGGCATGATAAGGCGCTTCGTGATTAATCCAACGCGCATCACGGCGCTGACGATGCAGACGCACGCGCTCCGCCATTTCCTCATCTAAGATTTCTGCCGTAGCAACGTAATCGCATTTGGGAGAATAATGCAATACATAGCGTTCTGCAAATTCGCTTTTGCCGCTGCGGGCTCCACCGGTAACCATAATGATTTTTCCAGGCATATTTCAACCTCCCTTCGTTTTTGTAAGCTGCATGCTTTTCATTTTATGCATATATGAAAAAAGCTCCCTTGCGGGAGATTCACAAAATGCAGCTGCAGCCAAAAATTCTATATTTACGCATACCAAAGCCAGCCTATCTCCCGTAGGCTCCAAGCTTCGTAACAGGCAGGTCTCCTGGCTTAGCTTCATCGCCCTCAGCGCCTTCCCAACTTGCGTCAGTGACATAATTGCCTAGGCTCCGCTTACAGTAGCGGGACTGCTCCGGATTCTCACCGGCATTCCCTTTTCAGCACCGGCCGCAGCCGGCGCACCTGTCAAAAAAATTCCAAGTATATATATTCGACAGCAATTCCTATAATCCTGCTAAGGCACAAAAAAAGAGCTGCCTAAGCAGCTCTTTCAGGAATTTCGTTATTTTGCGTAATCAACAGCACGGGTTTCGCGGATGATAACAACCTTGATCTGACCGGGATATTCCATTTCAGCTTCAATCTTCTTGGAGATATCGCGTGCCAGAAGCACAGCGGAAGCATCATCGATAACATCCGGCTTAACCATAATGCGGATTTCGCGGCCAGCCTGTACGGCATAGCATTTTTCAACGCCCTCAAAGGACTCAGAAATTTCTTCCAATCGAGTTAAGCGCTTCAGGTAGCTTTCCAGAGTTTCGCGTCTTGCACCTGGGCGGGCAGCAGATACTGCGTCAGCGGCAGATACCAGAACAGCTTCAACACTCTTAGGCTCGCAGTCACCATGATGCGCCAGAATAGCATTGACAATCAGGTCGGACTCACGGAACTTCTTGGCAATTTCGCCGCCGATTTCAACGTGAGAGCCTTCCATTTCATGGTCAATAGCCTTGCCGATATCATGCAGCAGGCCAGCACGCTTAGCCAGAACAACGTCAACACCAAGCTCAGAAGCCATTACACCTGCCAGGTTAGCAACCTCAACAGAATGGTTCAGGACATTCTGACCGTAGCTGGTACGATATTTCAGGCGGCCCAGCAGCTTGATCAGTTCGGGGTGCAGGCCATGCACACCAACAGCAAAGGTAGCCTGTTCGCCGGCTTCCTTAATTTTCTGCTCAACCTCTTTTTGTGCCTTTTCAACCATTTCCTCAATGCGGGACGGATGAATACGGCCGTCATTAATCAATTTTTCCAGAGCGATACGGGCAACCTCGCGGCGTACCGGATCAAAGCCGGAAATAATAACAGCCTCCGGAGTATCATCGATAATCAAATCGATGCCGGTAAGGGTTTCCAGAGTACGGATGTTACGGCCTTCACGACCGATAATGCGGCCCTTCATTTCATCGTTAGGCAGGCCTACTACGGAAACGGTGGTTTCCGCTACATGGTCTGCTGCACAACGCTGAATTGCCAAGGAGATAATTTCTCTTGCCTTGCGGTCGGCCTCATCCTTAGCCTGTTGCTCCAGATCCTTAACCATCATAGCAGATTCATGCTTAACCTCTTCCTCGAGGGATTGCAGCAGCTCCTGCTTTGCTTCGTCACTGGTCAGTCCGGAAATACGCTCCAGTTCAACCTGACGTTTTTCCAGCATTGCATCAGCCTTCTCCTGAGCAGCGTTCAGGCGCTGTTCCTTGGAAGCCAGCTTTTCTTCTTTGCGTTCGAAGGATTCGATTTTACGGTCCAGATTTTCTTCTTTTTGCAGCAGACGACGTTCCTGACGCTGCAGGTCATTACGTCTGTCTTTATTTTCACGCTCCATATCGGAACGAAGACGATGGATTTCTTCTTTAGCCTCCATCATGATTTCTTTGCGTTTTGCTTCGCCGGTCTGCTCCGCATCCTGTACAATACGGATAGCCTGCTCTTCTGCAGTAGCAATTTTACCTTCAGCAACATTTTTGCGAACCAGATAACCTACTGCACCGCCAGCCAGACCAACGACAACAGCTGTACCGATAATTTCTAAAATCGTCCTCACCTCCTAAATGTAGATTTTTCCAAGATTTTTTTGCATAGTAACAGCAGGCGCCTGTTTGCGTCTGCTATAGATGTCCTTATTCCGTTGAATCTATAATAAATCACTGTATTATCTATTCTGAAATAGGGCAAAAAATAAGGCAACCGCTTTACGCGTCGCCTCGTGAAAATCGTTGATATTAACACGATTGGATAACTACATTATAGTGTATATTTAACAAAATTGTCAAGTTTAACCGCTATATATTGTCTGAAAAATGCAATTTACCCAATATAATGTGCACATATCTTGATGAAAAGCCACGGGCCGCCATAAAGCGTCCTGCAGCCGCATATATTTTTTTGTGGTCAGTTTCTGCTGTTAGCTTGCGCTGATTGCGCTGCACGAAAAGCTGTGCCGCGTTCTCCGCCTGCTGCTCTTCAATGTCAGGCGTAAAGCGTTCCATAATCTCCGCAGCCACGTCCGGGCGGATGCCGCGCTTGCTCAGCTCCAGCTGCAGATGCTGCCTGCCATAGTAGCGCTTGGCCAGCCAGGCCTCGTACACCCTTTGGGCGTAACGCTCCTCGTTCAGCAGACCGTAATCCTCCAGCTTAGCCACCGCCTCCAGCGCCTGTGACTTAGTTGCACCCTTGCGCTGCAAGCGCTCCACCATATCCTTATGGCTGTAATCACGGTAAGACAATAAATCCAGCGCGCAGTCATAAACCTGCTGCGCGCCGGTAAAGCCTTCTTCCTTTTTCTTATTCCTTAAAGATCGACTCCACATCCTGCAACGGCTCCTCAGCTGCTTCCTTATTATCGCTCTTGGCAATCGTCACTGCACGGATTTTAGCTTCGATTTCTTGGGCAATTTCCGGATTCTCACGCAAAAAGTCTTTAACCTTTTCCTTGCCCTGACCTAAACGGATATCGCCATAGGAATACCAGGCACCGCTCTTGTTGATAATTTCAAGGTCTGCACCAAGATCAACAAGGCAGCCCTCATGGGAAATGCCCTTGCCATACATAATATCAAACTCTGCCTGTCTGAACGGAGGTGCTACCTTGTTTTTGACAACCTTGACACGGGTGCGGCTGCCAATTACATCGTTGCCGTTTTTCAGCGTATCAATACGACGTACATCCATACGGACAGTAGAGTAGAATTTCAGTGCGCGGCCGCCGGTAGTGGTTTCCGGATTACCGAACATAACGCCAACCTTTTCACGAATCTGGTTGATGAAAATAGTAGCACATTTGGATTTGGAAATCAGACCTGTCAGCTTACGCAGAGCCTGGCTCATAAGACGTGCCTGCAGGCCAACATGAGAATCACCCATCTCGCCTTCGATTTCGGCACGCGGAACCAAAGCTGCAACGGAGTCGATAACGATAATATCAATAGCGCCGCTGCGTACCAGTGCGTCAGCAATTTCCAATGCCTGTTCGCCGTTATCTGGCTGTGAAATCAGCAGATCGTCAATATCCACACCCAGATGACGGGCATATTCCGGATCCAGTGCATGCTCCGCATCGATAAATGCCGCATAACCGCCCATCTTCTGAGCTTCGGCAATCATATGCAAAGCAACGGTGGTTTTACCGGAAGATTCGGGACCGTAAATCTCAATAACACGTCCGCGCGGAATACCGCCGACACCAAGAGCAATATCCAGGGATAAAGCGCCTGTAGGGATAACCTCTATATTCATTTTGGCACTTGCTTCGCCCAGCATCATAATGCTGCCCTTGCCAAAATCCTTTTCAATCTGGTGCATCGCCATGTCTAAGGCTTTCTTTTTATCTGCGTCCATCTGCCTGCCTCCTAATATATAAATTTAAATTTAATCGATTCACTGCCTTTATTATACAAACAAAAGTTTCTTTTGTCAAGAAAAGTTTTGTTATTCGATATTCTGTTTAGCAGCCTCCAGCTGTGCCTGCTTTTCCTTTTCTTCCAGCAGGTGCTTGATTTCATCCTGAGTATATTCATAGGTGCTGTTGCAGAATTCGCAGTGTGCTTCCGTAGTTTTGTCCTGCGCCAGCTCCTCCAGAGATTTTACATCAAGGCTGCCCAGAGCCGCCAGAATGCGCTCACGGCTGCAGCGGCATTTGAAGCTCAGGGGAATGGTTTCTTTAATATCAACGTCCAGACCGCGGCCAAGAATTTCAATCATCTTTTGCGGAGTATAACCTATTTCCAGCAGCTGGGTTACATACGGAGTCAGGTTAACGTTGTTTTCCAGCTTTTCCAGAACCTCGTCGGTGCAGCCCGGCATAGCCTGAATAAAGAAGCCGCCGGATGCGGTTACGTTGCCGTCCTTGTCAACCAGTACGCCCAGCGCAACGCTTGTCGGTGTCTGTTCGGATACATAGAGGTATTTGGTCAGGTCGCTGGCGATTTCGCCGTCCTGCAGCTCGCAGTAGCCGGTGAAGGGCTCTGCATTCTGCAGATAACGCGTTACGATAATATTGCCCGCGCCGATGCCGCCGCCGACATCCAGCTTACCATTTTTCAAGGGCAAAAATGCGTCTGGGTTTTCTACATAACCGCGCACTGTGCTGCCTTCGGCATCTGCTACTACCTCGCCCAAAGGGCCGTCGCCCTTCAGACGCAGGCTGATGCGCTCGTTATCCTTCATTGTTGCGGCCAGCAGCAGCGCGCCGTTCATCGCACGTCCAAGAGCAGCGCTTGCCAGATGGGAGCAGCCGTGCTTTTTAGCTGCTTCCTGTACCAGATTAGTGGTGCATAATGCATAAATACGTACACCGTCGGCCGTAGCCTTTGTCAAAACATCTTCCATAATATCTGCCTCACAATCCTGCCTTACGGCAAAAATTTTACTTGCTTAATAAAACAAGCCCACTAAACTACTGCTAGCGGGCTTGCAAATTTCATGCATGGGGAACAGCCTGTTATCAGCTCTTCCACAATGTCAATTATAAATCATAATAGTCAAAAAGGCAAGCGGTGAAAATGTTACATTTCTTTGAAGAGATTTACCATTTCCATTGCGGTCATTGCGCAGTCTACGCCCTTGTTGCCGGCCTTGGTGCCTGCACGTTCTACAGCCTGCTGAATGTTTTCGGTGGTGAGTACGCCGAAGGCTACTGGTACGCCGGTTTGCATGCTTACCTGAGCGATGCCTTTGGAGGCTTCGGCGCATACATAGTCAAAGTGCGGGGTTGCGCCGCGGATTACGGCACCTAAGCAGATTACTGCGTCGTATTTGCCGCTTTCTGCGAGTTTTTTTGCTGCCATGGGGATTTCGAAGGCGCCCGGTACCCAGGCTACGGTGAGGTCTTCGTCAGCTGCTTCGTGACGAATCAGGCAGTCGATGCAGCCGCTGAGGAGTTTGCTGGTGATGAATTCGTTGAAGCGGGCTACGACGATGGCGATTTTCATGTTTTTGGCGGTGAGTTTTCCTTCTAAGGTTTTCATGGTTATATTCCTCCTAATGGTTTTATGTTTTACGTTAATTTATACTTTTTTATTTTCCGCAGCCACAGCCTTCGTGCAGCTTATGTCCCATTTTTTCTTCTTTAACGTCGAGATAGTGCTCATTGTATTCGTTCGGCTCCATAATGATGGGCACACGGTCGGTGATGGTGATGCCATAGCCGGAGAGGCCGATGCGTTTTGCGGGGTTGTTGGTAATCAGGCGGATGCTGGTAAGTCCGAGGTCAGCCAGAATTTGTGCGCCCATGCCGTAATCACGCAGGTCGGGAGCAAAGCCCAGGCGAACGTTAGCCTCAACGGTATCAAGGCCTTGGTCCTGCAGTGCATAGGCACGGATTTTATTAGCCAAACCAATACCACGGCCCTCCTGACGCATATAAACAACAGCGCCGCAGCCTTCCTTTTCAATCATCCTCAGCGCAGTTGCCAGCTGGTCGCCGCAATCACAGCGCAGGCTGCCGAAGGCATCACCGGTCAGGCACTCGCTGTGCACGCGCACGAGCACATCCTTTTTACCGGCAACATCACCCTTGACAATAGCAACATGGCAAAGGTTATCCAAATCGTTTTCATATGCAATAATGCGGAAATTGCCGTATTTAGTCGGCAACGCAGCCTCAGCGGCACGATGCACCATTTTTTCGTGTGCCTTGCGATAAGCAACAAGCTCGGCAACGGTGATGAAAACGAGCTTATGCTTTTTAGCGAACTCGATTAAATCCGGAGTGCGCGCCATATGGCCGTCATCGTTCATAATCTCGCAGCAGATGCCTACCGGCTGCAGGCCTGCCAGCTTGCACAAATCAACAGTGGTTTCGGTGTGACCGGTACGCACCAGTACACCGCCCTTGCGTGCGCGCAGCGGGAAAACGTGGCCCGGACGGCGGAAGTCGCTCGGCTGTGCGCCCGGCTCAGCGCATTTTTTCATGGTATATGCGCGCTCGTAAGCGGAAATACCGGTGGTGGTATCAACATGGTCAATAGAAACAGAGAAGGCTGTTTCGTGATTGTCGGTGTTGTGCGTTACCATAGCACCGAACTGCAGCTTGTCCATAACCTCGCTGTCTGCCGGCATGCAGATAAGTCCACGTGCTTCCTTAGCCATAAAGTTAATAGCCTCGGGAGTGCACAGCTCGGCTGCCATAATCAGGTCGCCTTCGTTTTCGCGGTCCTCGTCATCGGTTACCAGTACCATCTGACCTGCTTTAATCGCAGCGATGGCTTCTTCAATTGTATTATACTTAAAATTTTCCATTTTCTACCTCTTTTGTTGCTGCTCAGATAAACCCATTTTCCAGCAGCATATTTTTATTTAAAGCAGGCTCCTGAGTCTGCTTGGGGTTAAATTTTAACATTTGCTCTACATATTTGCCGATAATATCTGTTTCCAGATTTACGCTGTCGCCCACATCCTTAAAGCCAAGCGTTGTTTCCTTGGCGGTATGCGGAATCAGCGATACGGAAAAGCTGCTTTCCGTAACCTGCGTCACCGTCAGGCTGATACCATCAATCGCAATACTGCCCTTTTTGATGATATATTTCAAAAGCTCCGGCGGGGTGTTGATAGTCACCACCATCGCAATGCCCTCAGGCTTGCGGCCGGCAATTACGCCCAGCCCTTCCACATGTCCGCTGACGATGTGACCGTCAAGGCCATCGCACAGGCGCAGCGTGCGCTCCAGATTTACTCTGTCACCGGCATGCAGGCTGCCGATATTGGTCAAGCGCACGGTTTCCGGCATCACGTCGGCGGTAAAGGCGGTGTCATCCATGCTTACTACCGTCAGGCAGGCGCCGTTGACGGCAACGCTATCACCGATTTTCAAATTCTGCAGTACCTTCACCGCAGCAACTGTCAGGTGATAGGATTCACCCTGCTGCGCCAGCTTCTGCACCGTGCCCAGTTCGGCTACCAATCCTGTAAACATTATTCAGCCTCCTTCGGCAGCTCCTGCTTATCCAGCTCCGGCACCAGACCTGTTATCAGTACATCACTGCCCAATTTTTCCATCTCGACCTCTGTCAGCTGCCAGCCGGTTTCCACCAGGCTGCTGCCTGCACCGCCCACCGGCGGCAGAGCGGCAGCGCCGCCAATCAGCTTTGGCGCTACAAAGGCGCACACTCTGTCAGCAAGGCCTGCATCAAAGAAGGCACCGTGAATCGCACTGCCTCCTTCTACCAGCAGGCTGGTAATACCGCGCTCGGCCAAAGCCTGCACCACCTGCGCCACTGGCAGCACGCCGTCAGCCAGCGGCAGACGTACCACCTCTACGTTAGGCAGAGCAGCCAGCGCTTCCGCCTTAACGATATCGGAATCCAAGCCGGTAAAAATAATCGTATCCACCAGCGGATTCAAAACTGCTGCCATCAGCGAAATCTTCAGGCTGCTGTCGAGCACCACACGCACCGGATTTTTGCCGCGCACCAGACGGGTTGTCAGCTCCGGGTCATCCTCCAGCACTGTGCCGATGCCGACAAGCACAGCGTCATGCTGCTTGCGCAGACGATGTGCATAGGTACGTGCCTCCTCGCCAGTAATCCACTTGCTGTCGCCGGTAGCAGTGGCAATCTTACCATCCAGTGTCATAGCGTATTTTAAAGTGATAAACGGACGCTTTTTGGTAATCCAGGTAAAGAAGCGCTCATTCAAGCGCTGAGCCTCTTTTTCGCACACGCCGGTAACAACCTCGATACCCTGCAGACGCAGATATTCCAAGCCCTGACCTGCAACCTTGGGGTTTGGATCAAGGCAGGCCACCACAACCTTGCCGATGCCCGCGCGTGCCAAGGCTACACAGCAGGGACCGGTGCGTCCGTAATGTGCGCAGGGCTCCAGCGTTACATAGGCCGTTGCACCCTGGGCCATCTGCTTAGCCTCCGCCAAGGCATTGACCTCCGCATGCGGTTCGCCGGCCTTATGATGATAGCCCTCACCCACAATATTGCCTTCGGCATCCACAATCACACAGCCAACCATCGGATTGGGACTGGTATTGCCCTCTGCCTGCAGCGCCAGCTCCAAGGCCCGCTGCATATATGCTTCATCTGTCATTCTTGCCAAAATATCACCTTCCAGTAATATAAAAAACCGCATAAAGACCTAAGGAGCCTATATGCGGTAAAAATACAGTTTTGCCACCTTTTCTCATCCAGACTATACTGTCGGTACCGGAATCACACCGGTTCATGCGCTGCTGCGCTAGCGGACTTTTACCGCCGATCGGGAATTGCACCCTGCCCCAAAGGTTACATTATGAAGTTATTTTTATTATAGCGTCAAATTTTCTTCCAGTCAAGAAAACTATACGTGAACAGTATGATTTACTTCGCTGCCTCTTTAATAATTTCGTAGGTCCAGCGTGCAGTGTTGTACAGGTCCTCTTCCTTCAGATATTCCGCGGTAGTATGCACGTTGCTCATGCCGGTTGCCAACAGGCTGCAGGGCAGGCCGTAGCCGCAAAGATAGTTGCCGTCGCTACAGCCGCCGGTTGTCTTCAGCTCTACCGGGAAGCCCAGTTTTTCCGCAGCACGTGCTGCCAGCTTAATGCATTCGTGGTCCTTGTTCAGCTCCACAGCAGGACAGCCTTCCACTACGTCGAATTCAACCTGACCGCCGCCGGCCTCAACAGCCTCTTTAATCAGAGCGATGGTGGAATCCTTCAGCGCTTCCAGACGCGGTACGTTCAGAGAGCGCATATCAATGACGAATTTAGCCTCCGGGCAGACGATGTTGGTGCCAACGCCTGCGTTGAACATGCCGATGTTAAAGGTAGTTTCGCTGTCCAGACGACCGTAAGCAGGCAGCTTAGACAAAGCATCCGCCGCCAGCATAATCGCATTGACGCCTTCTTCCGGAGCAATGCCTGCATGGGCAGCCTTGCCCTTGACGGTTACATAAATATCGTACAGCTTCGGTGCAGCGTAGGTAATTTCGCCCGGTGCGCCGCCGATATCCATGCAATAGCCGTAATCGGCCTTAATCCAGCTTTGGTCCATGTTTACTACGCCCAGGCAGCCGATTTCCTCGCTGACGGTAAAGCACAGCTGCACGTCGCCGTGAGCTACGCCATCCTCCTTCAGTGCGCGCACCGCCTCCAGCATGGCAGCAACGCCAACCTTGTCGTCACCGCCCAGAGTTGTAGTACCGTCGCTGTACAGCACGCCGTCCTTACGGACAACCTTGGTGCCGGTTGTCGGTGCTACGGAATCCATGTGCGCTTCGAACAGCAGCTTCGGAGCATTCGGCACGGTGCCCTTGACATAGGCCCACACATTGCCGCAGGTGCCGCCGGTTTTTTCGTGCGCCTTATCCATCTCCGGCTTCAGGCCAAGCTCGCGCAGCTTCGCCATAATCAGCTCTGCTTCCTGCTTTTCATCCTTACTGGGGCAGGGAACGCTTACCAGCTCTATAAATTCATCAATCAGTCTTGTTTTGTTTATCATTACAGTCACCTCGTAGTAGTTTAAGATATAAGCATATTATATACCTTAATGAAAGCCGCACGCAAGTTTAACTGCCGGCAATATTACAGCTGCAGATAGCGGCAGGCCAGATACAAAGCGCCCGCAACCAAACCACCGCAGGCACGGATGCGCAGCTTTTTCGCATCCACACGCTCCGGGTCATTCTTCTGCAGACGGCCGATACCGCCCAGCAGCAGCCAAGCGGAAAACAGCAGCATAGCCGCCGCCAGATAATCCCAGCTTTCCAATTTAGCAAAAATCTCCATTACATCACCTATTCTTTATTTTTTTGCGGACACAGATATGCATAGTGACAGTAAGCACAGCTGTCGTTACAGCTGCAGGCGAAATCGTCCTCCTCGCCCTTACCGCTGATTTCCTCGCACAGCTCTATTGCCTCCTGCAGATATGATTTATCAACCGGCAGCTGCCAGACGCTCATGTTCTGCAGAAAGTGCAGCTCGGCGCGCACAACTCTTTTGCCGGGGTACAGCTTTTCCGCAGCATCCTTATACAGCGCCAGCTGATAAGCATAGCCCAGCTTCACCTCGTCAGGCTCCGGCGGCGTACCTGTTTTATAGTCCACTATAATCATATTATAATCTTCGTCAAAGGCCAGCAAATCGATTACGCCCTCAGCCGCCAGCTCCTGCTGCAGAGGCTGTACAAATTCTAATTCACGCTTCTGCTTTTTGGGCAATGCTTTATACAAATCGCTGACAATATAAGCATCAAACATACTCTTGGCCTGTGTTGCCGCAGCGCCGGGAGCAAATTCATCCAACGCAATGGCAAAAACAGCCTCCGCATTATAGCCATTATACAGCTCCAGCGCTTTGTGCACAATACTGCCAGTTACACTAGCAGGTAGCTCGTGCGCCTGCTCGCCGGCAACTGTCTGCTCCAGCTCAGGTACTGCCAAAACCTGCTGGTAGTAATATTGGCGCTGACAATGCAGATACGTCTGCAGCGCACTTGCGGTAAAGCAGGTACGGCCGCAGGCTGCGTAGGCAGGCAGCGGTGCCAAGGCCAACGGCTCCAGCGCCAGTTTCTGCTGCTCGCCCTGCTGCACAACAGCCGGGCTTAAAGCAGCGGCACACAAAAGGCGTACCCAAGGACAGCTGCTTTCCTGCTTTTCCCAGTCAGCCTCGTATACTGCCTGCAGCTGCTGCCACCAGCCCTTAGCGGAAGGCAGAGCGATAACAGCCTCCGGCAGCTTTTCTTCTGCCACCGTACCGACCATTAAAAGCTGCTTTTGTGCACGCGTCATAGCAACATAAAGCAGACGTCTGCTTTCTTCTTCTTCCAGCTCACTGTCGCGCGCCTTCGCCAGCTCGTACACGCCGCTGTTTTGCAGCTGCATTTCCTTATCGGGCACCTTAATGCCCAAAAGTCCCTGCTCGCCTTCCTTCCCCGGCAAATATTTGATAGATGCGGTATCGCCCTTCACTGATTTATCTAACTGCGGTAAAATAACAAGATCGAATTCCAAGCCTTTGGAATTATGTATCGTCATAATCTGCAAGGCATCATCGGCCTGTACGGTAGCGGCAGGCTCCTTGCTGCTGCTTGCGCGCAAATCCTTAACGTTTTGCAGCCACTCCGCCAACGAAGCCTGCTTCGTCTGGCAATACTGCTGTGCCAGGCGGCGCAGCTTTTTGACGTTGGCCAGCTTGCTCGGGCCGTTTTCCTGCTGCGACAGAACAAATTCCGGCTTCAGCTCGTCCCAAAGCTGTGCGAACAGCTCCGGCAATGCCATCAGCGCTGCTGCCTGACGCAGGCTGCGTAAGCGTTCGGCAGCCTGCATAGCCAGCGCCTGTTGCTCCGGCGGCAGGTTCAGCTGCAGCTCACCGCTGCCGACAGCCTGCAGTACATCCCACAGCGGTTTATCATTTTCGGTCTGCCAGAAAAGCTGCGTCAGCGTTGCATCATCCAAACAGAAATAGTTGGAACGCAAAGCACCTGCCAGCTCCAGGCTTGCGTAACGGTTGTGCAGCGCAGCCAGCAGATTCAGAATATCCAGAACCTCCTGCTGCTCATAAAAGCCCTTGCCTTTAACTACTACGCAATTTATGCCGTAGCCTTGCAGCGTCTGCCGCAAAATTTCGCAATGCGTCATTGCTCGCAGCAAAATAGCCTTGCTTGCTCCCGGCCTGAGCTGCGGCTCTACTTTAGGCAGCTCCTGCTGCAGATAGGCGGCGATTGCCTCTGCCTCCTTCTGCCATTTATCCTCTTTAGAGCCAAGCTCATCATCCTTGGATTTATACGGCACCTGCAGCAGGCAAACCTTAGCGCCGCCGGTGTTAGCACCCTCGTGATGCTCCAGGCAGATTTCCTCCTTCGGCAAATCCATCAGCTGACAAAAGGCGGTATTGCAGCTTTCGACAATGCTTTGCGTGCTGCGGAAGTTGGTTTTCATGCCCAGGTTCTGTCCCGCATTTTGCGCGATATCCTCTTTTACCTTATTAAAAACGCTGACATCGGCATGACGGAAACGATAAATAGACTGCTTCACGTCACCGACGATAAAAAGATTATTCTTGCCGTCCAGCTTGTTGCCGCAGAGCAGATAAATCAGCTGTCGCTGGCGCTCGTTGGTGTCCTGGAACTCGTCTACCATAATATATTTATAGCGCTCCTGATACTTTTGCCGCAGCGCCTCATTCTTCTGCAAATGCTCGATGGCCAGCAAATCCAAATCATCATTAAACAGGACATTATTTTCCTGCTTGCGTGCGCTCAGGCAGTCATAAAACTCCTGCAGCACGGCGAGCCAATCCTGCACTAAATCGCAGCCCTTGGCGTTCAAAAGTACATGGTTCAGCTCCTGACGCAGATTTTTTAAATTAGTCAGCTCCGCTGCCAACGCCTTGCCGCTAACCTTAACAACGCCGGACGCATCCAGCAGGGAGCAGTCCGGCTCCGGCGCCAGCAGCTGCTTTTGCATTTCGTCCAGCAATCCTGCGGCCTCCGTCAAGGTCTGGCGTCCCTTAGTCTTTGCCCCCAAAGCCTCACGCGCTTCGATTACCTCGCGCACAGCAGCAAACAGCTTCTGCTGCAGGGCTGGCAGTTCTTCCTTCGCCTTAAGATAAGGCTCTGCCAAATCCTCTTCACGCACCAGCTCCGACAGCTTGTCCCCCAGCGCCGTAACCTGATTAACGAAGCTGTTGACGCCGTAGGTCTGCACCACCCTGCGCAGGGCAGCGTTTTCCTTGATATTCTTGCGTAAATATTGCTGCAGCGTTTCTTTGAAAAAGTCCTGCGCTTCAAAATCCTCTAAAATCGTAAATTCCGGATCAAGCTGCGTTTCTACCGGGTTATCTCTCAAAATACGGCTGCACAGGCTGTGAATCGTACTTATCGGCGCGCTCTCCACCTTCTGCAGATGCTCCTGCCAGCGCAGTCTTTCCAAATCATTCTGCGCCTGCTCCACACATTCGCCTACAGCCTGGCGTACACGCCCCTTGATTTCGTCGGCAGCCTTGCGCGTAAAGGTTATCGCCACAATATTCGTGGGATTAACGCTCAAATCCGCGCGCAAAATTTGCACAAAGCGCTTCATCAGCACATAGGTTTTACCGCTGCCGGCACCGGCGAGCAGCGAAACATTGCTTTTAATCGTATTTATCGCCAAAGCCTGCTCCGGTGTAGGATTCTTACTCATCGCTCTCGCCTCCCTGTCCGCCGTCACCGCTCACCAGCTGCACACGGCAAATATCGTGTAACGGGCAATATACATCGCAGCGCCTGCAGCCTGCCAATGCAAAATCGCCTGCATAAATTCTTTCTATATAATCCTTCAGCAGCTGCTCCTTTTCCTGCTTAAAGCTATCCCAGGTCAGCTCTGCGGCGTTCTTCGGCTTTTTATACGGCAAGTCGCTGTTGCCCACGCTTTCCAGCAAAAATGCACTTTTGCGCTTGCCCTCCTTCAGCGAATAATAGCAGCCGCCGCTGACTGCAAGCTGCTCCTTGGAAAGCGCCGCCACCGCCAGCAGATACACCGGCAGCTGCAGGTCGAGCCCCTGCTCCATAGCACTGCCTGTGGGAGGAGTGCCGCTTTTATAGTCCGTAATAAAGGCATGCTCGCCGTCGCTGTCGATTCTGTCAACTCTGCCGATGAGCGATACATCACTGCCGTCACTGAGCGTCAGGTACAAGGGCTTGCCGTTTTTTGAGCTGAAATCCCATTCTACGGCCTGCGGCGTAAAGCCGCCCCAACGCTGCTGGTCGGCATATTCAAAGCGCAGCCAGCGCACCAGCATACGCCAGAGGCGCTGCTTTTCCACCTGCCAGATATCCTCGTTTACGGAAGCAACGGTGCTGCTGCCGTCATTACGCGCAGCGGTGCAGACATCCTCAAAGACTGCCTCCAGCTCCTCCGTCAGGTCTGCCATAGTTTCGTCGATAATTTTGCTGCCAAGATAAGGCTCGACAAAATTTTTCAGCGTCTGGTGCAGAATATCACCGGCATCCCGCGGCTGCAGCAAATCATCCGCTTCCTCCGCCGCCTGCGCCAGCCACACCTTCTCCGCCAAAAAGCGGAAGGGGCAGGCAGCATAAGCCTCCAGCCTGCTCGCACTGAAGCGGCTGCCGATTTGCTTACGCAACAGCTTCGTCGGCAGGGAATTTTGCAAATCGCCGTTATATTCCGGCTGCTGTGCCTTACGCAGAATATCCGCTTTGGCAGCCAGCTGCTGCTCCGCAGAGGGAGCCTTTTGCCCGCTGAGCTCTGCTATTTTCGGCAAATCCGCAGCAGCAAAGCGCTTGTCGCTGTACGCCTCCTCCGCCGAAGCAACGCCGAAATCAGGCAGCGTCTGCGATTTCACATAGTCCTTGTCCAGACGCTTGTCCTCACTTCCCGGCTGCAAAAACAGCTTCCAGATTTCCTCCAGATAGCTGCTGGCCAGGCTTTCGCCCACATCCTCATGCCAGGTGAGGATAAGCTCCTTTTGCGCCGCACACACAGCCTGAGCAAAGAAATAGGCATCCTCATCAAAGGAAGAGCCAACCGTGGGCAAATCGTAGCCTGCGTCCGCCAGCTGCTTGCGTTCCGTATCGTTATAAATCCAGTTTTCGTTTTTAGCCTGCGGGAATTCGCCCTCGCGCAGGCCCATAATATACACGCTGTCGAAGCTCAGGCCCTGTACGTTGCCAACCTCCGTAAAGAGTACGCCGTCCCTGCGGCCGAAGCGCAGAGTAAGCTGCACCTGCCCCAAGGCCTCCTGCAGCAGGCTGTTCCATTGGCTAAGCGTCAGCTTACAGTCACTGTTTTTCGCCACCTCGTAATCACGCACCAGCTGCTGCACAGCCTTCAGCACAGCATCCTTGCTGCGCAGGCAGGCCAGCATAAAGTCAAGCGGCACGCCCTGCTTATGCAGGCTGCCCAAACGTTCCTCCAGCGGCAGCGATTGCACAAGCTGCGTCAGCTGCTCGGCATATTCGCTGATGGCAGCCTCCGCTTTGGTGCTTTCTATAAAAGCATCCAGCTGCTGCCACAGCTCCGTTTCATCACCCAGCAGCTCGTGTGCCTTCTGCATAGCCTCCTGACGTGTTTTGAAATACGTTTGCGTGCGCAGGCTGCTTGCCGTTTCCACATCCACATCAAAGAACAGACGCAAAAGCTCACAGCTCAGCAGCTCCAGATAGGCCGCTGCCGCCTCACGTCCTCTGCCTGCGGCAGTAAGCAGCAGGCGCAGCATAACAGCCAACGGCTGCGCCACCAGCGCAGTTGTCTGCGGCAGGCTCACCGGCACACCGTATTCATCCGCCAGCTGGCGCAAGCCGCTGTATAAGGAAAAGTCGCGCACGGCAACAACAATGCGATTGGCAGCGCACTTTTCATGTGCCAGCTGCTGCTTGATTCGCTTCAGCACCCAGCGCATCTCCTGCTCATCGGAGGCAAAGCAGTAGCTTTCCACACCCTCCGCAGGCACCGGCGCAGGCGCATGCCCCAGACGTCGCAGCTGCCGCATAGCAACGCCTGCCGGAGCTTGTCCCAATTCCTCTGCCGCAAGGCTTGCAACAGTCGCGCCAAGAATTTTCAGCGCGTTGACGGTGTTCGTGCTCGCGCGCATAAACTTGGTAATTGATTCATACTTCGCCTTTTCGTCGGAGCTTACCCTGCGTCCTTCGTAGCTCATGCTGATTACCAGATCATCCACATGCTTCGCCAAAGCCTGCAAAAAGTTTATCTGCACCTGGTCAAGGCTGAAGAAATCGCAGATATAGATATGCTTCCAGGGGATTTTGCAATCCTTCTTCTGCAGCATTTCCATAGCCAGACGATACTTGCCCTCAAGGTCGTACCAGTTATTGTTTTCCAGATATTGACGATAAAGCAGATAAAAATTGCACACGCCCAAATCCTTGCCCTTCAGCTCATCCTCCTCAAAGGATTTTTGGATTTGGCCGTAGATATCGTCCTTAGTGGCACCGCAGCGCGAAAGCTGGCTTACGAGCGAAGTCATGGCCTTCACAAAGCCTGTTTTATGCGCCAGCGAGCCGAAATATTCCAGCTGCTTGTGCGTAGTCATACCGGTAAGTTGCTTGTTTTCCATCATATAGTCGATGATGTCCTGCACAATCAGCTCCTGACTGCGACGGCTCAATTCCTTGTAATCGGTACCGCCGTTAAGGTTCATCAGCTTGCCGGCCAGGGTATCCATGCCCATGGTTTCTACATTAGCGTACTTGCTGCGCACATCGTCCGTCAGCAGGCGGTTCGGCAGCACCAGCACGCCTTCGCCCAACGGCTGCTGCGAAAGCTTCTCTGCCAGCTGCGAGCGCAGGCTGCAGCCGAGAGGTACATAAATCAACTTTGCCATAACAATCTCCTTCTGTTTATCCTTCAGCGTAATATTGCTCAAATCTTTATAATGCTTATTATACCATAAGCGACTGTCAAAGATTGTCTATTTGAGGAACGGATTTTTAGGGAAAGGAAAAAGGCTGCCACTTAATTGTGACAGCCTCCTGAAAATACAATATTATGCTTCGTATTCAGCTAACTTTGCAGCAGCTTTCGGACAGCCTTTTGCAGCAGCCAGTTCGAAGTAGGTCTTGGAGCAGATTTTGTGGCCCATAGCCAGATATTGCTCGCCCAGCTTGTACATATCTTCTGCATATTCAATGTCCTTCAGCTTTGCGGCAGCCTTCGGGCAACCTTTGGCAGCAGCCAGTTCGAAGTAAGTTTTACCGCAGATGCAGTGGCCCATGCCCAGATAATGCTCGCCCAGCTTGTACATATCTTCTGCATATTCCATGTCTTTCAGCTTAGCAGCAGCTTTCGGGCAGCCTTTGGCGGCAGCCAGCTCAAAGTAGGTTTTGGAGCAGATGCAATGGCCCATTGCCAAATAATGCTCGCCCAGGTCATACATATCTTGTGCATATTCCATGTCCTTCAGCTGTGCGATTGCTTCCTCGGAGCCTTTAGCGGCAGCCAGCTCCAGATAGGTCTTACCGCTGATGCAGTGGCCCATACCCAGATATTGTTTAGCAAGCATCAGGCAGCCTGCAACATATTCTTTTTCTTTAGCTTCGGCAGCAGCGATTTCCTCATCGGTAACGCCGGCTTTTTCTTTGAACCATGCCATGATAGCGTCCATGTCTTCAGCCTTGTGCAGCACGCTTCTGAATTTATAGTCAATTACCTTGGTAGTATACAGGTACTCAACACCCAGGTCCAAGTCAAAATAATCCAATCCGAAAAATGTCAGAATACCATCAATAACAACCTCAGCATTAGCAGGATCCTTAGCCAGCTTAGCAATTTGTAAATACTTTTCAGCAACAGTCGTCATTTAAAAAACCTCTCTTTTTCATTCTTTTGTAAGAATAATCAATTATTAGTTCCTTAGGAACCAATATAATCATATCACGATTGAAAATAATTATCAACTATTATATGGGAAATGGCGGAAGAAAGGGAGATGGAGGGGAAAGATTTTGCTATGCTGAGAAAGGCTCTCCTAGGGGAGAGCTGGCGCCCGCTAGGGCGACTGAGAGGGGACTACAGTTTTTACGCTTGATAGTCATCACCCCTCTCCGCCTCGACAAGCTCGGCACCTCTCCCCAAGGAGAGGCTTTTTTACCGCTTGCGGTTTTGTTACTGTACATTCTTGCCGTTTCGTTTGCAAAGCAGTTATAGTTGAAGGCCTGATTACCGCTTGCGGTATATGCTGAGAAAGGCTCTCCTAGGGGAGAGCTGGCGCCAGTCAGGGCGACTGAGAGGGGACTGCAGTTTTTACGCTTGATAGTCATCACCCCTCTCCG
>ERZ825137.868-NODE-868-length-41584-cov-4.164608_pt1 | contig 41584 bp, 70 predicted proteins | sample MGYA00519873_ERZ825137 | MGnify/ENA primary metagenome ERZ825137 (study PRJEB31778, sample SAMEA3449190) | human gut metagenome | biome: human gut; feature: human-associated habitat; material: faeces | place: United Kingdom | collected 2010/2012 ...
CCGGTAATCTGGGCAACGCCGCCGCATCGGGTGATAGTGGCAACGCCGCCGCATCGGGTGAGAGTGGCAACGCCGCCGCATCGGGTGATAGTGGCACGGCTGTCGTAACCGGCTTCGCTGGGAGAGCGACCGCATTGGGCGAACAGTGCCTTGCTGTGGCATGGGGCGAAGATAGCCTTGCAAGAGGCACTGTGGGCAACTGGATTGTCGTTTCTGAGCGTGACGATGATGGCAACATCATTGATGTCAAAATTGCAAAGGTGGACGGCGATACCGTCAAGGCGGACACATGGTACAAACTGGTGAACGGCGAGATCATGGAGGCTTAGTAATGTATTTGTGTGATTATTGTGGGGCGGCGTTCCAGTCGTTGGATTACATCGAGGAAAAGTCCGATGAGTGCGGAAACAGCATAATTTATGTTTGCCCAGAGTGCGGAGAGGAGATTATCCCAGGAGAAGCGGATGAATGCCCGGTTTGCCACGGCTGGAAGCCGATGAAGTCTGCTATGTGCCATAAGTGCGAACTGGAAACAATCGGGAATTTTAAGCTGGCTATACGGAAGTTTTCCGATGTGCAGCTTGATTATATTTCCGAGCTGACGGAGGGTGAGTATCTCTCGGAGTTTTTGCATAAGGGGGGCTTGGGATGATAAACGGCGTCCTCCGGTACATAAAAGCTACAGTGGAAATCCCATTCCCAGAGGGGAAAATGTGCTGTAACCTCTGCCCACTTTTGGAGACGTATTCGCGAAATCAATGCCGCCGCACGGGGGAGTATTTGCTGGACACACGAATCGTCGGGGCATATTGCCCGCTACAAGTTGTTGATGAGGAGAAAACCGAATGATGAATATCTACGAGAAAATCGCTGCAATCATGCAGGATGTCCAGTATTTGGCAAAGGACGATCATGTAGAGTTTGGCAGCACCAAATACAAGGCACTGAGCGAGGAGAAAGTAACCTCCATCATGCGTGCGGAACTGCTGAAACACAAACTGGTTGTATACCCCATCGCACAGACAGCCGGGAGAACTGGGAACATTACCCACGTGGATGTCATCTACCGCATGGTCAACGTGGAAAACCCGGAGGAATACATCGAGATTGCATCCTGCGGAGATGGCGCAGACACACAAGACAAGGGCAGCGGCAAGGCCATGACCTATGCGTTTAAGTATATGTGGCTGCGGACCTTTGCGCTTCCCACCGGCGAGGACCCGGACAAAATTTCCTCCGCCGAGCTGGACGAGAAGGAGCGGAACGCCGCTCCGGTGTGTGAGCGATGTGGAGCTGACATTGTGTCCGTCAAGAAGCGCAACGGCGAAATGTGGACGGTAAAGGACATGGTTAAGTACTCCAAGGGCCGCTACGGAGCGCAGATGTGCGCCGACTGCATGAAGGCCGCGAAGAAGGAGCAGGGCAATGTTGCAGGCTGATGTGACCGCCGCACGGTGGCAGCAGGACAGCGATGGGGCGTGGCTGTGCCTCCGGGTGCAGTCCCCCACCTCTGCAATGACCATCTGTGACGAGATGAAGCCGGACAAGCAGTATGTGGCGCAGATCAAGCGCAAGGGCAGGAGCCTTGACGCAAATGCTTATGCGTGGGTTTTGCTGGATAAACTGGCGGCACACTATGGGATTCCGAGGAATGATGTGTACCGGGAAGAAATCAGGATCATCGGTGGTGTGAGCGATGTCGTGTGCATGGTATCAAAGGCGGCGGACGAGTTCTGCCGCAGATGGGAGGCGAAAGGAACCGGCTGGATGGCGGAACAAGGGCCAAGCAAAATTCCTGGCTGCGTGAACGTGGCGGTTTGGTACGGCTCCAGCACCTACGACACAGAGCAGATGTCACGGCTGATTGACCAGATTGTTGCCGATTGCCGAGAAGCTGGAATCGAGACTATGACACCGCAGGAGTTGGATGCGCTAAAATCCCGCTGGGGCGAAGCTCAACCGCTGGGAGGTGATAAAGGTGACTGATGAAAGACGGTGTTTCCTGTGCGGCAGAAATGGCGCAAGTGACCCGCTGGAGCGGCACCACATCTTCGGCGGTGCGTACCGAAACAAGAGCGAGAAATACGGCCTTGTGGTGTATCTCTGCGGCGAACGATGCCACAGGAACGGTGGAAACGCTGTACACCGAAACGGGAATCAAATGCGTCTGCTTCGCCGATACGGCCAGTTAAAGGCCATGCAGGAACAGAGATGGACGGAAGATGACTTCCGCAGCGAATTTGGAAAAAGCTATTTGTAAGGAGGAAAACGATGGTAAACAGAATGATTTTGCAGGGGCGGCTTTGCTCTGACCCCGAATTGCGCCGCACCAACAGCGGAACAGCAGTGTGCAGTTTCCGGGTGGCGTGGAGCGAGAAGGTAAAGGACAGAGAAACGAAGCTGTTTCTCTCCTGCGTGGCATGGAAGAGCACGGCAGAGATGATTTGCAAGCACTTTGCTAAGGGCAAGGAGATCGTCGTGGAGGGCAAACTTTCCAGCCGGGAATACGAGGATAACAGCGGCAACAAGCGCACGGTGGTGGAGCTGACGGCGGACCGGGTACATTTCTGCGGCAGCAAGGACAGTGCACCACAGAAGCCCGCACAGACATTCGAGGAGATTTCCGAGGACGACGGCGATCTTCCGTTTTAAGGCGGTGCGCCGATGCCGAACAGAATCATACGCGAGAGCATCTGCACCAGCGACAGCATAGATGGGCTTTCGTGGTTCGAGGAGGTCTTGTTCTATCGGCTGATTGTTTCTTGCGATGATTTCGGGCGCTATGACGGACGGGCCGCAATTATCAAAAACAGGCTATTCCCTTTGAAAGAAAATCTTACTCTGAAAACTGTAGAAAACGCCCTTCATGGACTGGCGAGTGCTGGATTGGTTGCCCTTTATACTTCACAGGGCAAGCGCTTCCTCTACCTACCAACATGGGGTAAGTATCAGAACCAGAGAGCAAAGGAAAGCAAATATCCTGAGCCTGTAGAGCCTACGCAAGCAGATGAAATCATTTGCAAACAAATGAATGCAGATGTTCCCGTATTCGAGAATCGAGAATCGGGAATCGATATACGAGAATCGAGAAGCGAGAATAATGCGCGCGATGCGCGCTTCTCTCCGCCTTCTTTGTCCGAAGTTCAGGCTTATATCTCCGAACGGGGGTCTGCGGTTGACGCACAGCAGTTCGTCGATTTCTACGCCTCCAAGGGCTGGATGGTTGGGAAAAACCGCATGAAGGACTGGAAGGCCGCCGTCAGAACATGGGAGAAGCGCAGAAAGGAGGAAGCCGGTGAACAGCCAACAAAGCAAGAATACCATGTCGGAACATGGCTGTGACATCTGCGGCGGGCTGGGATACACCGTCCGGCGCACGGAAAGCGGAGAACTGGTGAGCAGCACTTGCAAATGCGAGATTATCCGGCAAAACAGAATTCGCATGGAGCGTTCCGGGCTGGCCGGTCTGCTGGATAACTGTACATTCGAGGCATTCCAAACGCGGGAGTATTGGCAACAGGCCGCAAAGCAAGCGGCGGAGAAGTATTTGACCGACTGGAAGGGCAAGTGGTTTTTCATCGGCGGCTCTCCCGGAACTGGGAAAACCCACCTGTGTACGGCGATTTGCGCCAAGCTGATGGACGGCGGAATCCCTGTGCGGTATGTGCAATGGAGGGGAGATATTCCGGCAATCAAGGCAAAGGTAAACGATGCGGAAGCATACGCCGAAGCCATGCACCCGCTGAAAACCGTCCGTGCGCTGTATATCGACGACTTTCTAAAGGGCAGCGTTACGGATGCCGACAAAAACATCGCCTTTGACCTGCTGAATGCCAGGTATATCAACCCGGATGCAATCACGATCATCTCCACGGAGCTGACCATTGACCGCATTTTGAGCTGGGACGAGGCAATCGGGAGCAGGATCAACCAGAGGGCGAAGGATTATATGCTGAACATCGGCAAAAAGCAGAATTGGAGGCTGAAATGAAAGTTTTGGTTGCCTGCGAGGAATCGCAGGAAGTCTGCAAAGCGTTCCGGGCATTGGGACATGAGGCATATTCCTGTGACATTCAGGAACCGTCCGGCGGGCATCCTGAGTGGCATATTCTGGGCGATGCCGTGGACGTTGTCAATAGACCTGGGGTTATTACCACAATGGACGGCGCAACGCATATTGTTATTTGGGATTTGCTGATCGCACACCCGCCGTGCACATACCTCAGCAATGCAGGCGCGCGGCACTTGTGGAAAGGGCATCAACTGCAAGCGGACAGGGTAATGCTCGGAATAAAGGCACGTGACTTCTTCATGGAGTTTTATCGTGCCGATATACCGCTTGTGGCGGTTGAGAATCCTGTACCGAGCAAGCTTTTTGTAATGCCGGAATACTCGCAAATTATCCATCCATATCAATTTGGACATCCGTACACTAAAAGAACGTGCTTATGGTTGAGAAATTTACCACCGTTGGAGCCGACCAATATTGTTGAGCCGACAGCAACATGGTGTCCGAGCGGCAGCTACAGCCATAAGCATGGGGAGCGGCATAAAGGTATGTTTACCACGGATAGGGCCAAAAACCGCGCAAAGACCTTCCCAGGCATCGCCAGAGCAATGCGGAGCAGTGGGGCGGATTGGAGGATTGACATGACCACATTACGCATGATTCCCGGCATTACATACACCCGGAAAAACCTTGAAGCATTGACCGGTATGCCGGACAGAGAGAACCGCCGGATGATACGGGAGCAGAGGCGGCAGGGTGTGCCTATCGTTGCCATGAAAGACGGCGGCTACAAGCTGGCGGAAACGGAGGAAGAAAAGCAAGCCTTACTTTCCATGTACCGCAAGCGGGCATTGGACGAGCTGGGGACATACCGCCGCCTTGCCAGAGCTATGCAGGTGGACGGGCAGATGGAGATGGGATGTGGAAATGGAACGGTTTAACACTCCGCTGACGAAAGAGGCGGCGAAATCACTGCTGGCTTTGGATTTAGAGGACAAGGTGATTACCAGCTACGAGAAGCTGGACGAGTGGTACACCGCGTGGGGCGGCCAGTGTTATGTGTCATTTTCCGGAGGAAAGGACAGTACGGTGCTTTCATATTTGGCTGCAAGGTATCTATCGTCGTTCCGCACACCTCCGTGGCCGCTGAATCTTGTGTTTGTTAACACAGGCCTTGAGTACCCGGAGATACAGAAGTTTGTCAATGAGTACGCAGATTGGCTGCGGAAGGAGTTCCCTCGCGTGCCCGTCAACCTCCACCGCCTGCGCCCGAAGATGAACATTCGGCAGGTGGTGACGAAGTACGGGTATAGCGTCATAGGAAAAGATGTTGCGCACCGGATAGAAACCGCGCGGCGATCACCGGAGAGCCGCAGTATGAAACTATTGCGTGGGGAAGTCTTACGCGTTGATGGGGAAAAGAGTATGTACAACTGTGAAAAGTGGGAGTATTTGCTTTCGGCTCCATTTCTCATATCAGACAAATGCTGTGGGATTATGAAAAAGTCCCCGGCAAAGAGCTATGAGCACCGAGCGGATGTCAAACCCACGACGGCAACAATGGCGGAGGAAAGTCTTTTGCGGATGCAAAAATGGCGCGAAACCGGCTGCAACGCCTTTGAAGGAAGACGTCCCTTATCTAAGCCCATGAGCTTTTGGACGGAGCAGGATGTGCTTCGGTTTATCGTGGAGCGCCAAATACCCTACGCCAGCGTGTACGGCGACATCGTGGCCAGCGACGGCGAAAACGACTACGATGAAACGCTAACGGACTGCAAGCTGCACTGCACTGGCTGCCAGAGAACGGGGTGCATGTTCTGCGCATTTGGCGCACACCTCGAAAAGGGCGAAAACCGCTTTGAGCGCATGAAACACACACACCCGAAGCACTACGAATTCTGCATCGGCGGTGGGGCGTATGACCCTGTGGACGGCTTGTGGAAGCCCACTGAAAAGGGGCTTGGATACGCCAGAGTATTGGACTACATCGGAGTGAGGTATTGAAATGAGCATAAAAATTACCATACCCCTGCCGCCGGTTACAAAGAAAAACAGCCAGCGCATTATGCACAGTAGCAAGACGGGAAAGTCGTTTATCATGCCATCGAAGAAGTACATCGACTACGAGGCAAAAGCTGTGTGGTACTGCAAAAAGGCTGGTGTGCATGAGCCGATCGATTATCCCGTGGAGGTTAAATGCCTGTTTTATATGCCCACCAAGCGGCGAGTGGATTTAACCAATCTGCTGGAAGCTGTTGACGATGTGATGGTCAAGGCGCGTGTGCTGCTGGACGATCACTGCGGCATTATCGTAAGCCATGACGGGAGCCGGGTGCTGTACGACAAGGAGACCCCACGGACGGAGGTGAGCATAACCGCCTATGAATGATTTTGACTATGACATCGTGCAGAAAAAGCGTGTTGCAAGAGGTGCGTTTGCCCATGTAAACCGTAAGCGTGGGAAATGCAGATTGCCCAGTGACTATCTCACTGCGGCACAGAAAAAGGAGATGAACGGAGCGGTGAAAACTTACAACATCACGCGGCCTATGCCGTTGGATGAATTCAAGGGAATGACGGACGATCTGCAGCGAGAATACCTGCGGAATATGCAGAGTTGTGGATGGGCAGCTACATACCTTGCAGACGAGATGGGCTGTTGCAGCGCCACCATCAGAGAATATGGAGAAAAGCTGGGCGTGCCGTTTGTGCGAGGTGGTCGGAACCTTGACTTGTGGTAAAAGAAACTATCGGAGTGGCACACAGCCGAAGTGACGGCAGCAGAAACGCCGGAGAAGCAGACCGACGAAATTGCCCCACCCGCAAGGGGTGCAGAGCTGCTGCACGCACGGCTCACTATCCGGGGAGACCGGGAAAGCGTTTTGCAAAATCTACGCCTGCTTATGCCGAATGAATGTGAAGTCACGGTTGAGTGGTGAGAGGAGAAGAAAACTTGTGAAGGAGCATATTACCACTGGAGGGAAAACGCTTTGCTGGACTTGTAGAAAAGCGTATGGAGGATGCTCATGGACAGAAGTAGACTACACAAAAAAGGGCTGGCCTATACGCTTTGAGCCGGTAAAGGGATGGAATGCAATTCCGACCAAAAATGAAAAATACACATCGTTTTTGGTGGTAAGTTGCCCAGAGTACGATCCTGATGATAGAAAGGAGGATACACATGACGGCAGATTTTGCGGGTATGGGGAAGCGCCTGCGGGAGGCGAGAGAGAAGGAACTTATGTCGCAGAATGATTTGGCTTTGGAATCTGGTGTAGCACCATCGACAATCAGCTATATTGAGTGTGGACACAGCACCGCATCGGTGTGGGTGCTGGCACATATCTGTGATGCGCTTGGGGTATCTATGCAATGGATGGTATACGGGAGAGGAAGAAAATGAGCAGAAAGAGCATATTTACAGTTGTCGGAGGTGCGGCCCTTGGGCTGCTGTTTGCCGCCGGGATATTGTGGGGGGAGCTGATTGCCGCCGAAGCAGAATATGCGGTGGAGCAAGAGCCTGATTCGCCTCCGGTGGCGGAAGCAATCCGCCAAGAAACGCCACAGGAAGCCGCCTACACGAACGAAAGCACCATGACCGTGACAGCATACTGCCCCTGTGAAAAATGCTGTGGAGCGTATTCAAACGGCTATACAGCCACAGGAGTGAAAGCAACACAGGGCGTGACCATCGCTACCGACCCCGATGTGATACCGTTGGGGACAGAGGTTGAGATCGATGGGCATATCTACATAGCGCAGGATGTGGGAGGAGCAATCAGCGGAAACCGCATTGACCTGTACTTTGATAGCCACGAGGACGCACTCCAATGGGGTGTTCGGGAAAAGACTGTGAGGTGGAACGATGGAAAGACTGACATTTGATGGGAACTTCTGCGACATTGCGCAGTGCCGGGAGCTGCCTTGCCAACACGGCGGGAACTGCTCACAAAAGCAAGTGTGGGAGCGGCTGAAAGAATATGAGGACACGGGGTTATCCCCTACCGGACTTGAACACGCGGCGGAAATCGAAAACGGGCTGAATGAGAGCGGGTACAGCATGGAACGATGGGCGGAACTGATTAAAGCCGACAAAGAGGAGCGTGTGATTGTGTTGCCAGCAGTCCGATACTGCGAACAATATGGATGGCAGAATATCACATGGGACGAAAAATATGGAGTTTGTGCAGGCTCATGGAACACCCGCGAGGAGGCGGAGAAAGCATTGGAGGCGATGAAGGATGCTTGAGATATGCCCGATGACGTTAAAAGAGGCAAACGCCTATGTGGAACAACACCACAGACACCACGGGGCTGTAGTTGGACATAAATTTTCCATCGGATGCTCTAACGGAGAGAAAATCGTGGGCGTGGCCATTGTTGGACGACCGGTTTCTCGGCACCTTGACGATGGGTGGACGTTGGAAGTAAACCGGCTATGCACGGATGGCACACGGAACGCCTGCTCCATGCTTTACGCCGCCGCATGGCGGGCTGCTCGCGCGATGGGCTATAAGCGGCTTGTGACCTACATACTGGACAGCGAAAGCGGCACGAGCTTGAAAGCCAGTGGATGGAAATGCGTGGGACAGGCTGGTGGCCTGCGATGGACGGGAAAGCGCCGCCCGGAGGTGGATTTATACCCGGCGCAGATGAAAATCCGGTGGGAAAAGGAGGGCTGACAATGGCGACAAAGAGAGTGTGTGACCGTTGCGGAGCGGAGATCAACCCGTTCAACTCCGTCACCTATGCCGGTATGCGGCAAGTTAAAAACGACATAAGCGACATCGAATACGAACTGTGTGTTTCGTGTGCGCACGAACTGCGGAAGTGGTTCGATGGGGAGGAGAACAACAATGGCTGAATACATTAAACGGGATGTCGTCACGAAGGGAATTATGGCGGCAAAATGGGTGGACGGATATGACGGTGCTATGGCAATGGAGATTGCTGCGTCTGCTCCCACCGCTGATGTGGTTCCGGTGGTGCATGGACAATGGATTGAGGACCATGATTATCTAAAATGCCCAGAGTGTGGCGTGATGGTTAAGTGTGATTTTACCTTTTTTGACATTGGGAATTGGAACTATTGCCCCAACTGCGGGGCAAAGATGCAGGAGGTGGAGTGATGGAACGACTGACGAAACGCGACACCGATGGACAGGTAATGATGGACTGCGAGAAGTGCAAAGCGGATTGGACGGGTAAGCATGGTCAGCCGATGGTTGACTGTACCGCACTGTACTGCCGCAATCGCCTCAAGGATCGTCTTGCCGTCTATGAGGACACAGGGCTGACGCCGGAACGCTGTGCTGAATTTGCGCGAGCAGACGCGGAAGGACGGTACATCGTAATGCGTGATGCGAAGCAGGAGGGCGTTGCCCGCTTACGCGAGCTGGCCGAGGCCGACAAGGACGGTCGGTTGGTGGTGCTGCCGTGCAAGGTGGGTGACAGGCTTTACGAAGTAACGGGTCGAAAAACGATCAGTGTGTACAAAGTTAGAGCCATCCGCGTGGAATTGTTCGGCTTGTTTATCGAGTGGGATATTGTAGAAGGGTTTGCTTGGCAATCGCTGTCAGGTATAAACGCCGGAGAAATCGGCAAGACCGTATTTCTGACCTACGAGGAGGCAGAAAAGGAATTGATGGAGGCGAAGGAGGGGTAAGTAATATGACGCTTACTGAAATGTTTAACATCTGTGATAGCTGCGTATATGCTCCTTGTTTTTGCGGAAATGAGCCGGAAAACTGTGTCGCTTATTTGCAGCGTAATAACCGGATTGGAAAGGATGCAGAGTGATGGTTATACCCAATTACATTCGCTCAAAGATGCACCTATGCGCCAGCCATGCCCGTCAGGCCGCAAAATACGACCTTGAGGTTGCTAATTGGCTTGAGAAACACGGTATTGATGTCGAGGATATCAGCAATGGCGACGGCAGTTCTTTCGAGGAGCTGATGTACGGAAATGATGTGACTGACGAACTGTGCGCCCGCATCGAGGCGATGGAGGATGGCTGAATTAAAGCGCTGCCCTGAGTGCGGTGGAGTTGCAACCGTCATCCATATGTACGATACCTACGATAGAGCAGATTTTGGGTGGGACGCCGGTTGTGGGAGATATAGGGCTGGTGATGGCCTCCACGCAAAGGAGATGAAAGTATCTGGGCTGCCCAGCAAAGAAAAAGCAATCGAAGCGTGGAACAGGAGGGCTAACGATGGATGTTGAAAAGAAAAGGGATGAACTGCTTGCGATTCTTGCGGAATTGGATGCTGAGATACAAACCCTGAGTGATAGCATCGCAAAAGCACGCGAGGACTTGGCGAACGTCTACACGGAGGATGATGCGAAACGGTTCGACGAGAACTGTGACCTTGAGAAGGGTTTGAAGTACATTCGACTGTTTTAGGAGGGCTGACAATGGCTGATTATGAACTGAAAACGTGTCCGTTTTGCGGATGCAACATGAAAATCGAAACTGCAACGATTGATTATATCGAAACCTTTTTGATCGTCGCGGATCCGCAGCATAAGTGTGGGTGTATGATGGGCGCAATGGCGACGCCGAGAAGCAAAGACGTTGACAAGCTGGTCGAATTTTGGAATCGGAGGGCTGACAATGGCTGAATATAAAATCTGCTTTAGCGTGGCTGGGGCGTTTGGCGCTCAAATCAGCTTTGAGGCAAAACCCGGTGTATCCTATGAGGACGCTGCGGCGTCTATTGACAAGGAAAAGCTGGTCCGGCTGATGTGCCTCGACACCTTGGGATACTCCGCAAAGGATATTGCGGTTATCACTCCCGAACAGTACGAAGCGGAATTTGGAGGGGATGAAGATGGCTGAATACATTGACAGGGGAACGTTTAAGGAAAGCGTCGAGGAGCGTTATTGCAAGCCGTGCAAGGCGGAGGGAAAAGACCACAACGGATGCTGGTGTCGTGCTTGTTGGGTTGACGATATGCTCGACGAGGTAGATTGTTTCCAGCCCGCTGATGTGGCCCCGGTGGTGCATGGACGGTGGAGGTACTGCGGATTTTTGCAGGAATGCCAAGCTTGCGGAGAGATTTATTCGGTGCATGGCGGGAATTCCGGGAAGTCGTGGAATTTCTGCCCCAACTGCGGGGCCAAGATGGACGGAGGTGGCGGCGATGCGGCTGATTGATGCGGATGCACTGGGCGTGGGGCGATGCAGCAGGAAGCTATTGCCAGCGGACTACTGCGCCGGGTGGAACGGGCTGGTAAGGTTATTGGAAAAAGCCCCCACAGTGGACGCTGTGGAAGTGGTGCGGTGCAAGGACTGCAAGTACAGTTGCAAAGATGGAAATGGACGTTCCTGCGAAGGCTATTGGTATGAGCTGAGCGAGTACGATGTCACAGTAAAGGACGATGACTTTTGCAGCTACGGAGAAGGGAAGGACTATGATTAAAGACAGCGGAGAAAGAACCAAGTTTCCAAGCGGAGCGCTCCGGGATATGCACACGGGCAAGGGACGGATGGATTTGCTCCCTTGGTTGGCTATCATGGAAGTGTCGAAGCACTGCGAGGCGGGCGCTTTGAAATACGGGGAGCATAATGTCGATAAAGGAATCCCAACTCACAGTCTGTTAGATTCCGCCATTCGCCACGCAGCAAAATATTTGGCGGGCTATGTAGATGAGCCGCACCTTGTAGCTGCGGCGTGGAACCTACTGTGGGCGATCGAGATGGAGATTGTCCATCCTGAATGTGTGGACACTCCGTGGAGGGCAGCCGATGGCGAATAAAGACGCAATGCTGGAAGCCTTGGAGGAAATCGAGAACGGTATGTGCCGCATTAAGGAGCGACGGAGCATTTGGCAGAATAGCCTTGTATATGCACTCTGCCAAGCTGTGCGGCTGCTTCTGATGGACAAGATCAAGGAGGGACGGAAATGAGAATTGACGGCAAAACCCTGCCCAACAACCCCATGAAAGCGTACCAGCAGGGAAAGCTGATAGGGACAAAGCAGAATATGGATTTGGTATCCGAAGTGCTGCTTACAAAGTTTGGATTCCATGTGCTGGAGGAAACGCCGGACAGTCACGACACCATGAGCATTGAGTATCTGCAAAAGTGCCTTGTGAAGCTGGTGAATGCAAAGAACAGCGGCTATGTGACCAAGAAAGACATTGCGGACGCTCTGCGGAGCGACTACAAACTAATCAACAACGCAGAGTGAGGAGGCGGGCATGAGCCGAAAACAAACACTGCCGTATGATGTGCGGCTTGAGTGCATCGCCTATGTCAGAGGTTATCCTCGGAGAGTACAGGCATACAACGATGCGCGGAGCGAGATACTGAGCGGCGGAAGCAGTGCAACGGAGGGAATGCCCCGCTCTCCAGGCATTGGTAGGCCGTCCGAAAGCAAGGCGGAGCAGCTTGCCGCCATAGAAAACTGGCCGGAAACCAAGAAAATGCGGGCAGTGGAATACGCCATAGATCGATGTGGGCGGGATTTGGAGAGTGAGAGCGTCCGAAAGCAGCTTACACAGGGGATCATGCGCAACTGTCAGGGCAAGCACAAGTATTCTCGAAGTAGGATCATCGTGCCGGGGATAAGCGAGCGGACATTCAGCAGGAGAAAAGAGCAGTTTTTGCTTGACATAGCCATATATTGTGGTTTTGCAGAGAAAGTTGGCACAAATTCCACCTAATGATGTGCTACAATAGGTACAGTGGATGATAAGGCATAGCCATCCACCTGTCTTTCCACTCAACCCGTTTCCTCCATCTTATGCGCCGCCGGTATTGGGCGCACCTTCTGGCACCGCAAGGTCATACCGGCACAAACAGCCTGTAGGGAAACCTATGGGCTGTTGTTATATGCAGGCGTAGCTCAGTCGGATAGAGCGGAGCAAGGCAAATGTCGGGTTTCTGTCGCTGGTTCGAGTCCAGCCGCTTGCACAAGAGGCCGGGTAGCGCCCGGACACTGTGAGACCGTTCGTCGTGGCTCACATGGAAATGACAATGCTCGCTGAAAACTGCGCTTGTCTTTATGCGTCAAGACCGGTTTGACCAGACGGAATAGGGGCTACGACTTTTCGAAGCGTAGTTGCCGGTAGCGTGTGACAATCTAAGCGGGAAGACGGCCAATATGCGGCATAGGTGCCCCATAAGGGGAGACCACAGCGAGTGACGGGGACTTTCCCTGAAGCGCTAAAGCAGGGCAGGACTGCAATGCCGCACCAGATGTATGCTACCGCATTGCGGCACCACGGAAGGGTAAGACCGCTACAAGGGGCTTGCCTGTGCGCTGTATGAAAGCGGCAGGCCGAATAATTATTTGGCTGGCTCCGGCCTATGGATAAAGAAACGGATGCGACCGACATACCGGCGCAGGGCTGAAAAGTTCCGTGGGATACCGGCATTACTGCGCTCTGAGCGAGTGCCGAGGCGTTCAATGGATGTGGCGTGGTGGCGGCAATCGTATGATTAGGCCGCTGTGTAAGCAATTCAAACAGAGCGCAATGCCGGGACCTGTGAAAAGACATTGCCCCTCTGCGGGCAGACTGTGTAGCCCATGTTTGAGAGGCCCAAGAGGCCCGCATGGGAGGGGAAAGACTGTTACTGTAGCCAAGGGGTGGGGGCTGGTGACAAACAAGGAGGGTTTACATGGAGGATATTTCGAAGCTTCCGTATGCTGCATGGCTGGAAGAATCCATAGAAACAGTTGTAGGTGTATCGCCAAAATCGATCTGTATTGCAGCAACGGCGCATGATGGAACGACATTCACAGGGTATTACAATGCTGATGCGCAAGATAAGGCTGTGTTTTCGCACCACATCCAAAGCGATGTAACGATGGATATCATCAGGAATAATGCCGACATGATTAAATCCATATTATCCGAGGCAGGAGATGAACAGGAGTGATACATAATGGCAACAAAGAAATCTACCGCCATTGCAAAAGCAAAGGATAACCGCCCTGATACCGGCAGAGGTGGCAAAAGAAACTTCCCACAATCCCTCCCTGACCTTAGCAGCGATGAAGATAGAGCCCTTGTATCTCGCCTCCTTACAGAAGCCCTTGTAGAATACAGACAGCCAAGGGTAAAGAGTGACGAAGAACTTACAGAGAGAATAAACGACTATTTTGCCCGGTGCGCTGAGACAGGACAGACCCCAACAGTAGAGGAACTATACATGACAACAGGCTACTCAATTAGCACGGTTAAGGACTGGTTATACGGAAAACGCAAGGGATTTAGCCCCGAAACGGCAACCATCATAAAAAAAGCCAAGGGTTTTCTGCAGACTTTTGACGCAAAACTTGTGGTTTCCGGGAAGCTAAATTTCCTTGCCTATTGCTTCCGTGCCAAGAACTATTACGGCATGGTGGACAAGCAGGAGATGGTTTTGACGCCGAATCAGCCGCAGATTGAGGGGCTGACCCCTGAGCAGCTCCAGCAGAAGTACATTGCAGCCAGCGACTTTGATGTAAAATGAGCCGAAACCGAGCGACTTTTGCACGGCTTTCCGTGAACGGGCGGTGTGGCGGCAGGGAAAATCCCGCCTTTATACACGGAATTTTGTAAACGACTATGATTTTGGGGTAAAGCGAGCGACTTTCGTAGCGACTTTGCCGCAGACACTGGCGACTTTCGTAGCGACTTTTGCACAGAAGCGAACGACTATGCCAGCGACTTTTGCAACTTCCCCGGCAACTATGACAGCGACTTTGGCAGAGAGGCGCGCCACCACCAGAAGCCACGGCCAGCATGGAGGGGCCAGCCACACCGCCAAGGACACAGGGGCGGCGCACGATGGCGGCAAGCTGGCAGCGCACCGCAAAGCGGCAATGTGCGGAGGAGTGTGCAACGCCACGCCACAAGGCCATAAACAAGGCTTACAGCGCACACAGAGCGGCGGAAATGTAGGGACAGCAGCCATAGTTAAAGCGCCTTACAGGGGCGTTAAAATGGCAAATAAGGCATACAGCAAAAAGCCCCCGGAATACACCGGGAGCAAAGGAAAACCCCGCACGGCGTGAGCCATGCGGGGCGGTGGTCATTTCTGGCGTTTGGCCAAATCGAAAAGTAAAAGAATAGGCTGCAACAGGATATACAGCAGGACCACGGGCGGCACCTCCTTACATGGCGATTGTAGCACGGCTGGCCGTGTGCGTCAATTGTCAATGCGGTACGGGATGCCGTTTACGATGCGGGCGTACTCCCGCCCGTTGATGCTGCCGGCGCTGCGGCGATCCTCGCTGATCCACCATATAACATCAGGGTCATATGCCCAGTCGATCCAGTATTCGGCCCCCCGGTATACGATGTGTAAGCCGCTGTGCCTCATGTAGTCGATGTTGCAGATAATGTGCTCAACGGTGATCCGCTGCGGTAATATGCGCGTCATGGTTTCGTCCTCCTCATGCAAACGTAAATCTGCGGGTTGTTGTCGTCTTGGTGTAACGGGCTGCCACCTCCGGCATATCTCGCTTGATGGCGGCTGTGTCTACCCTGGAGGATGTAACCGTCTTATAGGTGGCCTTGTGTTCTGACCCCGCCAGGGATTCCACCCCGGCGGCGGTCATGCGCTCTTTGAGCTGGTCTTTGAGGCTTTCCACCATTGCGGCGGCTTCCTCCTGCATCCGGATATACTGGGCCAGTTCGGCCATGATGGCATCAATATTCATGCCTCCACCTCCTCAAGAATCACGGTTACATTATCACGGCTGCCAAAGCTGCGGACATCGTAGGCAAGATATTTATAAGTCCCGGTGTAAAGCTTAAGATAGAGTGTGCCGAAACGGGGCTTAACTTCCAATCGGTTCTTTTTTGCATATGCGGAAATCAGGGCGGCGGGCGTAAAGTTCGCGCCGTGGTCGACGGTATCACAGAAAGAGCAAATCCATTTAATCCCGTCGTAATGTTCCGCGCTGATCTCGTTTGCAATGGCGAGAATCTCGGCGACGGTGTAACTGGGGTTCCGCTTGTGTATGCGCTGTTCCAAGTTGAGATTGCGCCAGGATTGGCCGCCGTCATCTGTGTATTGCGTGTCAATGTGCAGGGCAATGGGGTTGATGATCTCTTGCACGGGGTGTTTCAGCGGTGCGCCGGTTCGCTTGTTGGTATAGCGCGGCTGGCTGCGGTTCTGCCAAATCGAGAACTCGAGGAAATATTTTCGGCCATGCTTGCCGGGGATAGATTCGCCCATCGTGCAAACGCGATAATTTCCGACATCGCTTTCAGTGTTGGCCGGTACGCCTCCATTGAAATTACAACCGCGCTTTTCGAGTAACAAATAGTTCTTTCCATTGATAATCATTGTATTACCTCCCGGCCCTATGGCCTTATCTCTTGCCAACGGCTGCCGGATATGGTATACTCTCCGTGCTAGCCTGTTGGCTGGTGTGGGGGCGTTCCCGGGTTGCTTTGGCTGGCTACCGGGTGCGCCCTCGTCCTATATGCTGAGATTATACCACGCCATTAGGGTATGCGTCAATAGTTTTGCCGCATATTATAGCCACAAAATATGCATAATAATTTTATTGCCGCATTGTGCATTATGCGCATTATGGTACACCCTAACGCCGTCCCGATGTAGCGGCGGGGCGGGACGATCTCCGGCGGGTATGGCCGGGGGCGGGGGATATGCGGCTGCGGCTGGCGGCTGGGCGAACCCTGAATGGCGAGCGCAAAACAAAAGGGGAGTTAAAAAAATCCCGCAAAAAATAAAAAGCCGTTTTTAGAGAATCTGCCAAAAACAAATAGGCAAATTTTAGCATACACCCTATTGACACTACCGCTTGCGTGTGCTACACTACCCTTACAAGATGAAGGGAGCGATGCACATGAAAGTCGGATATATTCGGGTGTCCACAGAGGAGCAGAACACGATCCGCCAAGAGATACTGATGAAAGACCTTGGTGTGGAGCGTGTTTACATGGACAAAGCGAGTGGCAAGAGCCGCACAGGCAGGCCGCAGCTGGAAGCGATGATGGATTTCGTCCGAGAGGGCGATGTGGTCATTGTTGAAAGCATCAGCCGCTTTGCGAGAAGCACGAGGGACTTGTTGACGCTGGTAGAGCAGCTCACAGAAAAAGGTGTGGGCTTTGTATCGCAGAAGGAATCCATTGACACGAATACACCGCAGGGCAAGTTCATGCTCACGGTGTTTGGTGCAATGGCAGAGCTGGAACGGGAGCAGACCTTACAGCGGCAGAGAGAAGGAATTGCGGCTGCAAAAGCGGCTGGCAAGTACAAAGGGCGTAAGCCGATCGAGATTGAGGACAGTCTTGTAAAGTCGGTGCATGACAAATGGTACAAGCGGGAGATTACAACATCCCACGCAGTGAAACTACTGAATGTGAGTAGCAGAACCTTTTACCGCCGGATGTGGGACTACGAGGATTCCGCAGGGATTCCGAGACGGCGTTGATGAATAGAGGGAGGAAAGAAAAATGAAAAAAGCGAATCCTGCCAAGCAGAAGAAAATGATAATCGTATTAGCCATTCTGCTAATCGTTACCCTTGCTGTTGCATACAGCAACAAAGATGAGGGCCCTGACGCAGCGGGAGATTTCGATGTACAAGGCAGTGAATCTGCGGAAGAACTGTCGGACATTGCAAGTGATGGGATTGCAGAAAGGCTTGTTTCTCTCGGGATGACAGAAGATGAGGCACAGGCCGGCAGAGATATTCTGCGTATGTGTGGAGTGGACTCCATTTCCGGATGTGAGCCAACAGACGCATCGGCATCGGTCGATGGACTTGTTGCATTCCGCGAAGTGGTGGACAAGGACAGAGTGTTCTGGTTCACGGTAGACCACCGGGAGATTATTTATGTATCCCTGAATGGAACGGACCTATATGACAAAGACAAGGGCGGGTTCTTGATGACGATAGACGATGTACATGTGCCGGAATCTTCCGTGCCATACGATGTTTATCGACAGTTGCAAGACATGACAGAGACTGTACTTGACCGATACTTTGTAAGCGCAAAATACTATGACGGCTGGGGAATTGGCCGTGCGGATGAAAAATACATGGTGCAGTGCGAGGTATATGCGTCAAACGCGCTCAAGATGAAATCCTGGGTTCCGGCAAAGGTCTGGTATGAAGATCAAGGAAATGGCGAATTTGCTGTTACTGGCGTACAGATTGATGGCACGCAGTACGAAGTGAAGCCGTAAGGGATCCGCAAAAACCAAATAGAATGGACTACCGATTTTTCGGCAGTCCATTTTTTATTGCAGGAGGACGAATGGATTATCGGAAGATTGCGGAAAGCATCAAAAACCGCATAGAGAAAACGCATGATCGAGAAGCCTACAAGGATTTGCTGGCGTTGTGTATTGGGTACGAAGCGGAAGATTTTGCTGCGGCGCACCAGTTAAATTCCGAAGTCCGAAAGATGACCTCCGAAGCGTTGCGTAACGGAAACCCGAAGGATGCGGAGTATTTCTACACGCTACATAAGCAAGCCATGCTGTTTGACGCACCGCATGATTTTGATACCTTCCTGCTGTATGTGGAAATGGACAGAAAGCCGGAGAAACGGTTCTATGCTCCCCGGAGACGGTATCTAAGACCTATTGTGCAGGGGTATCAAGATGTGCTTGACGGCAAGTTAAGGCTGCTGACCATTTCTCTGCCGAAAAGAGCCGGGAAAAGCCAGCTCGGAATCAATTTCATCAACATGATTTCCGGCAGAAACCCGGATAAATCGTCCCTTATGGAAGGCACGGGCGATGACCTTGTGCGGAGCTTCTACAACGGCTGTCTGGAGTATCTGCAAACGCCCAACGAGTATTTGTTCTACGATGTGTTTCCGGATGCTCCCTTGGTGCAGACCAACGCAGACACGAAAATCATCAATCTGCGTTCAAAATCTCGATTCCCTACGGTCATGTGCCGGTCGATTGACGCACGGCAGGTGGGTTTGTCGGAGGCAACCAATGTCCTTTATTTGGATGACTGTGTGGAGGGCAGAGAGGAAGCGAAAAACCGTCAACGGCTGGATGATAAGTGGGAAGTAATTTCCGGCGATATTTTAGGCCGTGCCATAGAGGGTACGCCTATTGTGGCCACCGGGACGAGATATTCCCTTTATGACCCCATAGGGCATTTACAGGAAGAAGCACAAAAAGGCGGCTGGACATGGAAAGCCATTGAAATCCCCGCCCTTGACCTGATTACAGACGAAAGCAATTATGAGTATGAGCGGGAGGGGAAAAAAGTTTTTACCACCGCTTATTTCCGTGAGCAGAGAGAGCTTCTGAGTGCGGAACAGTTTGAAAGCGAATTTCAGCAGCAGCCTTTTGAAGCAAAGGGGCTCCTTTTCAATAAGTCGGAGCTGAACTATTTCTTTGAACTGCCGGTAGATCGTGACCCGGATGCAATCATTGCCGTGGCAGACACCGCAGAAAGCGGGAAAGACAGCACGGCCATGCCTGTTGCGGCTTTATACGGAGAGGAAGTCTACATCGTGGATGTGGTGTACGATGATTCTCCCGCAGAGGTCACAAAGCCGGAATGCGCAAAGTGCCTGATTGATAACAAAGTGGGCGATGCGCTGTTTGAATCCAACAACGCAGGTATGTATTTTGCAAGAGATGTTGCGGAGCTTGTGAAAAACGCAGGATTCAACACCAGCATACGGACAAAAAGGACGATTTCCAACAAGCAGACAAGAATTGAGTTTGCATCAGACGGAATCAAGAAACATTTCTACTTCAAGCATCCGTCCACATACAAGCGAGGGTGTCAATACTGGGGATTCATGCAGGAAGTGACCACCTATGTCAGAAGCGGAAAGGTGGCACACGATGACGCTCCCGATTCTCTATCGCTGCTGGAAAACGAGATCAGAAACCGTATCAGCGGCAAGATTGAAATATTCAAAAGACCGTTCTAAGAGGTGATGATATTGAGACAGATGTTTGGTAGAAAGGTCATTTATTCCGATGTTACCGAGGTAAACGAGGGCAATATTGCAAATATTTTGCAAAAGGCAATGGTTATCCACACCGCAAACCGGGCAGACATGGAATATTTATACAGGTACTATAAAGGCGATCAGCCTATCCTTGCGAGAGTAAAGGATGTACGCCCGGAGATCAACAACAAGATTGTCGAAAACCGGGCAAACGAGATCGTGTCCTTCAAGGTCGGCTACTTGATGGGAGAGCCTGTACAATATGTCAGCAGGATAGCCGATGAAAAAGCGGCTGAAATGGTGACAAAACTGAACGATTATGTTTTGTCCGAGGACAAACCGGCAAAGGATAAGGAACTGGCAGACTGGTTCCACATCTGCGGAACGGCTTATCGCATGGTCATGCCGGACACACCGGAAGATGAAGATGAAGCCCCGTTTGAGATTTATACCCTTGACCCCCGGTTTTGCTTTGTGGTGTATTCCGTGCAGCTGGGAAATCCTCCCCTTATGGCGGTCAAGTATGTCAAAATGGAAGATGGGACAGTCGTTTTCAGCTGTTACACAAAAGACCACTTCTACGAGGTGACCGACACATGGAAAATCACCAGAAGTGAGCCGCAGATTTTGGGAATCCCCATCATCGAGTACCCGGCAAACCGGGCAAGACTTGGCGCATTTGAAATCGTACTGAATCTGCTGGATGCAATCAACAATGTGGAATCCAATCGCATGGATGGCGTGGAGCAGTTCGTGCAGTCCTTGCTTCTGTTCCATAATGTGCGTATTTCCGAAGAACAATATTCTGCGCTGCGGCAGGATGGAGCGATTCAGTTTGAGGATATTGACCCGCAGAAGAAAGCGGAGATCAAGAACCTTGTTACAGAGCTGAATCAAACGCAGACACAGACTCTTGCGGACAATCTGTATAACACGGTGCTGACCATCTGCGGGATGCCCAACAGAAACGGAGGCTCTTCTACCTCTGACACCGGCTCTGCGGTCATTATGCGTGACGGCTGGTCTGCGGCAGAAGCAAGAGCAAAAGATTCCGAGCTGGTATTCAAGCGTTCCGAAAAAGAGTTTCTGAAAGTGCTTTTGCGGATTTGCAATGACTTGAGCGACTTGTCTTTGAAACTGTCCGCAATCGAAATCAGATTTACCCGGCGGAATTATGAGAACATTTCCGAAAAGGCAAATGTGCTGGTTACCATGCTGGGCAACGGTAAAATTGCGCCGCAGCTTGCGTTTACGCATTGCGGCCTTTTCAGCGACCCGCAGCTTGCGTACAAGATGAGCATGGAATATCTGGAGGAAAACGGAGGAAACAATGGAATTAACGATGGAGATGGTGCGGACGATCAACGAAATCCTCAAGAACCGCAATCAAGCGGAGGTGAAAGTGGAGAACGGGAAGATCGTGGTGCTTGAAGTACGAAGAAAGAAGAAATACTGAGTGGGTCTTGCAAGGGCTTGACCGACAGCCGAGGGGCTATCCGAAAGGGTAGCCCCTTTTATTTTTTGATTTAACCGCCGAAAGGCGATAAATGGTCAGTGACGACCTTAAAACGCAAACGGGAGACAACCCGAAAAAAACAGAAAATAGTGCTGAGTGAACAGCCTTGTTAAACGCAGGAGGTAATCAAAATGGCAAAAATCGACACCAATCAGATCAAGGGCTATGCGGAAATGTCTTTGGAGGACAAGCTGAAAGCATTGGAAGCGTTTGAGTATAACGACAATGCATCCGAGCTTGAAAAGCAGAAGGCGGCTGTTTCTAAGGCAAATTCCGAGGCCGCAGAGTGGAAAAGGAAACACAATGCCCTGCTGAGCGAGGACGAACAGAAGAAGCAGAAGCAGGAGGAGGACATTGCCGCCATGCAGAAGGAACTTGACGAACTGCGCCGAGACAAGACCGTTTCGCAGTTCACAGCCAAGTTTATTGCACAGGGCTATGACGAAAAGCTTGCGGCAGAAACCGCAAAGGCGATGGCTGACGGAAACACTGATAAGGTGTTTGCCAACCAGCAGGCGTTTCTTGAGGCTTATGCAAAGCAGGTAAAGGCCAGCGCAATGAAAGGCACGCCCAAGCCCGCTGCGGGCGCAGGGGCGAATGGTGCAGACTTTTCCAAGAAAGCTGCCGAAGCGCAGAACGCCGGCAATTTTGCGGAGGCGGCGTACTATACCCGCCTGATGAATCAGGACAACAACACACAGTAAAGGAGAATGAATTAAAATGGCAGATACTTTTGCTACCAGCTTCGGAGTGCTGAATTACTCCGGTATGCTTTTTAACAAGGGCAACATCCGTACCCCCCTTTCTTCCATTATCGGAAGCCGTGCAAAGACCACCAATCATGTGGAGTTTGTCACTGGTCAGGAATACAGCTCTGCTGGCGGCGCACAGCCCGCTATCAGCGAGACTGCGTCTCTGACTGCCCCTGACGCTACCGTGGTGACCCGCACCCAGAAAACCAATGTTACGCAGATTTTCCAGGAGACCGTGGGCGTTTCCTACGCCAAGATGTCCAACATGGGAACCCTGTCCGGTGTGAATATCGAAAATCAGCAGGCCAACCCCATCAATGAACTGGATTTTCAGGTTGGTGCAAAGCTTCAGAAGATTGCCCGTGACATGGAGTTTACCTTCATTCAGGGCGCATACAACAAGGCCACGGACGATTCCAAGATCAACAAGACCCGTGGTCTGACCACCGCCATTACCACCAATGTGACCGCAATGGGGTCTAAGCCTCTGGGCTTGTGGGATGTGGCCGACATGGTGAAGAAGATTTACGGTGCAAACGCTCCCACCAACGGTCTGGCACTGTGGTGCGATGCTGTGACCATGTTCCAGATCAATGCGGATGCCGTGCAGAACGGTCTTACCGTAGTTCCTGTTGCTCGCGAGATCAACGGCATTGCGCTGTCCAGCGTAATCACCCCTCTGGGCGTGGTTTATCTGTACCTGGGCGAGTGCCTGCCCGCTGGCACCGCTCTGCTGCTGAATCTGGATGTCATTGCACCCGTGTATCAGCCTGTACCAGGCAAGGGCAATTTCTTCCTGGAGCAGCTGTCCAAGACCGGTGCTGGTGAGAAGTATCAGCTGTTCGGTCAGGTAGGTCTTGACCACGGCCCCGAATGGTATCATGGCAAGTTCACCGGTATTTCCACCGATTTCACTGCGCCCACCTACAGCCGCAGCGTGTTCATCGCCAATGACGCAAGCAATCCTGTAAACACCAAGGCTGTGACCGGCTGATAAAGGAGGGCGGGAAGTATGACCGAAGCTGAAAAGACCGAGCTTTTAGCTACTATGACAGACCAGCAAGGAAGCGTGCTTTCCGCCTACCTTGCTATTGCTGGGGATAAATTGCTGCGAAAACTATACCCGTTTGACGACACGATTAAGGAAGTCCCCGAACGGTATCACATGACCCAAGTGGAGATTGCCGCATATCTGCTGAACAAGCGCGGAGCAGAGGGCGAAACAGCGCACAGCGAGAATGGCATTTCCCGCTCCTATGAGGACGGCGATGTTCCGTCCTCCCTTTTGCGTGACATTGTCCCTTATGCGGGGGTTGTGAAATGAAATGTATGGACCGAAACAAATCCGAGTGCTGGTATCTTCTGTACGACGGCAAGACCATGAATATGTCCGATGACGGCTACGAAACCGGGCAAATGTCCGTGAAATACAAAGACGCAGTGAAAATGCTGGCGAATATCTCCCCTGCATCCGGGGCGGCGCAGGTGGAGCAGTTTGGACAATTTGTGTCTTATGACAAGGTTATTGTCACGGATGACATGAGCTGCCCTATCAGCGAGGATACTGTTCTGTTTGTAGACAAGGAGCCGGAGTATGACGGCGAAAAGCCTCTGTATGACTACGTCGTAAAGCGAGTGGCCAAGTCGCTCAATTCCATTTCCATTGCCATAAGCAAGGTGAATGTATCGTGAAGCACAAGGTTGTTACCACCCTTTCTCCAACCGGTGTGCAGCAGATGATCGATTCCGTTCAGGAATACCGAGAATGGCTGAAAACTGGCTGTACGCTGCTGCTGGAACGTCTTGCACAAGAGGGCTATGAGGTGGCAAGCGCAGGTTTTTCGGATGCCACATATGACGGCACAAACGATGTGACCGTGTCTGTCGAAGATCGAGGGAAAATAAAGGCCGTTGTCGCCGTTGGCGGCACGGTCTTATTTATTGAGTTCGGCACCGGAATAACTTACCCGGATAACCACCCGGAAGCAAGTGATCTTGGTATGGTGCGTGGCACGTATGGGAATGGACACGGAAAACAAACCACATGGGGCTATTACGGAGACCCCGGAACAAACGGAACAGTTGCAGGAGAGAGAGCAAAGGGAACGCTTGTTCTTACACACGGCAACCCCGCAAATATGCCCATGTATAACGCCGTAAAAGAATTGGAGTTACGGCTTGGCGCACTCGTAAAGGAGGTGTTCCGATGATTGATGTAGAACGGATGATTTTTACCCCGATTGCAGAATCTCTACGGAAGAAATTCAAGGGGATAGCTGTTTCCGGGGCGTATGTAAAATCTCCTCCTGACTTTCCGTATGCAAGCATTGTGGAACAGGACAATTATACAACCACGATCAATCAGGACAGCTCCGACACAGAGCGTTTTGCGACCGTCATGTATGAGGTCAATGTCTACTCCAACAAAGCCGGAGAAAGCAAAGCGGAATGCCGCAGCATCCTGTCAGAAATCGACAAAATGCTGTATGCAATGAATTTCACACGCATTTCCATGACACCCGTCCCGAACATGGATGATGCGTCCATTTATCGCTTAGTAGCGCGATACCGAGCTGAAACGGACGGAAACACACTTTTTAGGAGGTAAATTATGGCAATCAGTACTTACAAATGCTTTCTGATGCAGAAAGCGTCCACCGGGGGTACATGGACGAAGCTGGTGGACATCAAGGAGTTCCCCGACCTTGGCGGTGATCCTGAAATGCTGGAAACCACCACCCTGTCTGACAAGATGCAGACCTACATCGCCGGTATTCAGTCTATGGACGGCCTGAGTTTCACGGCGAACTACACCCTGGCCGATTACAAGACCCTGAAAGCAAAAGAGGGCACAGAAGCGGATTATGCCGTGTGGTTTGGCGGCACGGAGACCGGCGGTGCTGTTACCCCCACTGGCTCTGACGGAAAGTTTTCCTTCAAGGGCCAGCTTTCCGTGTACCCCACCGGCGGCGGCGTAAATGAAGTGGTCGGGATGAATATCACCATCGCACCCACCTCGGTCATCACTTTGGACGACAGCGAGTAAGGAGGAATTATGGCAAAGACAATGGACATCGAGCACAACGATGTGAAATATGTGCTGGAATACACCAGAAAATCTGTGGAAATGATGGAGCGGCAGGGCTTCGAGATCGAGGAATTGCAACGCAAGCCCATGACCTATCTGCCGGCCCTGTTTGCTGGCGCTTTTTTGGCGCATCACCGCTATGTAAAGCGTGATGTTATCGACAAGATTTACGCCCAGCTGCCCAACAAAGGAGATATGCTGGGCAAACTGGTGGAAATGTATAGCGAACCCATTGTAGCGCTCATGGATGATCCCGAAGCCGAGGGAAACGCCAGCTGGACGGTGGACTGGTAAGCGAACCGCCGCCCGATAAAGAGGGGGGCAATACCCCCCTCTACGCTTACACGGAAAAGTTCTATGAGGTTTTCCCTTATTACCTTGCAATAGGCATGACCTACGAGCAGTTCTGGGAAATGGATTGCGAGTTGGTCAAGTACTACCGCAAGGCAGCGAAAATCAAGCAGGCCTTGGATAACCAGCAAGCATGGTTACAGGGTGCGTATTTCTATGAAGCCTTGGCGGATGTTTCGCCTATTCTTCATGCGTTCGCAAAGAAGGGCGCAAAGCCCATTCCGTATCGAGATTCCCCCTATCCTGTTGGTGGGAATGACAAATCACCCGATAAAGCGGAGAAAGAGGAGAAAAACGATAACCGTGCAAAGGCAGTTATGGAAATGTTTATGATTGCCAACAATAAGAAGTTCGAGCCGGGAGGTGAAAAGCATGGACAATCTTGAAATCCAAGGGCTTGAGTTCCAAATCAAGGAGAACAGCGATAGTGCCGTTGCGTCTTTAGGACGTCTTGAAAAAGCACTTTCTTCCCTGAAAACGGCCACCTCCGGCGGAGCGTCCGGCCTCAGCGGAGCGTCGAAACAGGTGGATTCCTTTAACAAGTCTCTGAACAACATTGAGAAAACATCAAGGTCTGGTAAGCTTGGAGGTTTTTTCCAGTCGTTGAAAACAACCGGAGTACTGGTTGGAATCAGGATGCTCCGCTCTGAGCTGTCAAAAGCTATCACCGAATCAAATGATTATCAGGAGGACCTAAACCTTTTCACCGCATCAATGGGGCAATACGCAAAAGAAGCCCAAGAGTACGCTGAAAACGTCGGAGAAGTGATGGGCATTGACCCCGCCAAGTGGATGCGAAATCAGGGCGTGTTCAATACCTTATTGACTGGTTTCGGGTCTGTCTCCGACCGTGCCTACTTGATGAGTAAGAACCTTACCCAGCTTGGCTATGACATTTCCTCGTTCTTCAACATCTCCGTTGAGGACGCTATGCAAAAGCTGCAATCTGGTATTTCTGGCGAATTGGAGCCGTTGCGTAGATTGGGCTATGACTTGTCGCAAGCCAAACTGGAACAAACCGCCTTGACGCTGGGAATCGAAAAGTCTGTTTCTGCCATGACGCAAGCGGAAAAGGCGGAGCTTCGATACTACGCCATTATGACGCAGGTCACAACGGCTCAAGGCGATATGGCCCGTTCACTGGAAGCCCCGGCAAACCAACTCCGCATCTTCCAAGCGCAGTTAACACAGGCATCAAGAGCAATCGGTAATATTTTTATTCCTATTCTTCAAAAGATATTGCCCATTGCAATCGCCGTCCTTCGTATTATACGCGAGCTGGCGGATGCTATTGCAAAACTGTTTCACTTCAAGCTCACGGAGATTGACTATTCTGGCGTTGGAAATCTGGCCAGCGGCGCAGAGGATGCCGCTTCCGGGCTTGATGATGCCACCAGCGCAGCAAAGGCACTCAAGAAGTCTGTCATGGGCTTCGATGAGCTGAACATCCTGAACGGCAACACTTCGTCTGGATCGGGTTCTGCCGGTGCGTCCAGCGGCGGCGGGTTTGACTTCGAGCTTCCGGAATATAACTTCCTTGGCGATGCTGTAAGCAAGCAGATTGATGAAGTCACGCAGAAGCTCAAAAACGCACTCCCGTGGGTTCTCGCTATCGGCGCTGGCCTTTCTGCATGGAGAATTGGGAAAAAATTTGGTTTTAATTTGCAAAAAACCATTGGACTTGCTGTGGGCATTTATGGTGCGCTTACGCTTGTACAGAACATTTTAGATTCGATCGTAAACGGTGTAACGCAAGAAAACATGGCTGGGATGATTTTCGGCATGACGCTTGCCGTGACAGGACTGTATGTCGCTCTTGGGCCGGTGGCTGGAGGAATTACAGCCATTGTTTCCGGGCTTGCTGTTTTGGCCGTTGCGTTTATTGATGCGGAGAAAAATGGATGGAATTTCCAGAATCAAATGCTTGCTGTTGCTGGAATTCTTGCGGCTGGCGTAGGCATCGGCATTTTGACCGGCTCCTTTATCCCGCTTCTTATCGGAATGATTGCATCGCTGCTGCTTAGCGTTACTACGGCGACCGGGCACGGGCAGGAACTTATCGAAGGAGTCAAAGAAACGCTAAAGGGATTTATTGATTTCTTTGCGGGAATTTTTACTGGAGATATAGAAAGAGCTACGAATGGAATCGCTGGAATCTTTAACGGTCTTGGGAAAGCGATTGGTGCTGTAATTGACGGTATAAGAGATTGGTTTAACGGATTGTTGGATTGGATTGACCAGAAAACAAACGGAAAGTTGAAGCCGCTTATTACCGGAATCAAGGCTATTGTAACCGCCGTTTTTGACAACATCAAGCAAACCGTCGGGAATGTAATCAACGAAATTAAGACGATTTTTTCCGGGCTAATCAAGTTTATCTCCGGCGTTTTCTCTATGGATTTTGACAAGGCGTGGGAAGGAATTAAGGACATTTTCAAGGGTGTATGGAACACCATAATCGATCTGCTTAACGGCGCAATCAATATCATCATCAGAGGGCTGAACTGGCTCATTAAGCAGATGAATAAAATCAGTTTTGATGTTCCTTCGTGGGTACCGGCCATTGGCGGGAAGTCTATCGGTGTGAACATTTCCTATATCAGTGAGAATGTGCTTCCGCATCTTGCAAAAGGTGCAGTTATCCCGGCAAATGATGAATTCCTTGCTGTGCTTGGCGATCAGCCCCACGGGAACAACATCGAAGCACCGGAAGGCCTTATTCGTAAAATTGTCCGGGAGGAATCCGGCGGTTCCAGCGAAATTCACGTCACTATCGTTCTCGATAGTGTAACTGGAAAGAAATTGTTTGATACGGTGGTAAGGGAGAACAACGCCGTTGTCCGTGCAACTGGGGCAAGCCCTCTTGTTATGTAAGGAGGTCAAATGGCAATTTTAACCATCACAAAGGCAGACGGGACGAATGTCCCGCTGCCTGACCCCAGCGAATATTCGTGGGGTCTACAAGATGTTGATGCAGACGGAACGGGGCGAAACCAAAGCGGAGATTTGTTCCGTGACCGGGTAGGGATTAAGCGAAAGCTAACTCTATCGTGGCCACCAATGAAAGCAGCTCCAATGTCTACGCTGTTACAAGCAGTTGATGATGTGTTTTTCGATGTAAGTTATCCAGATGCCATGACCGGAACCACAAGGAAAATGACCGCTTATGTTGGAGATAGAACGGCTCCAATGTATAGCCTTATTGATGGTGCATATCAATGGAATGGGCTATCTATGAACTTCATCGAGAGGTGAGCCATGCACACTGTAACAGACGCATTTCATGCTGCGTGTTCTGCGCCGGGGCGTGAAATTACCAGCAAAATCAACTTCAATGGAACAGCAGACCTTCCCGCATCGGAGATACAGGAGATCGTTGTAACGGAGCAGTTTGGCTCGTCGGACGGCGTGACCATCGGTGCGGCGTTTTCTTCCAGTTGCAAGGTGACGATGTACAAGCAGGACAATCTCCCGCTGAACGGTGCATTTTTTATTCCATCTGTTGGAATCATGGTGGGCGGCGAAGCCCAGTATGTCCAAAAGGGCAAATATTACATCCCCACGGACGGCGTAGAAGAAAGCGGGAAGTTGTGGGTAACTATCACCGGATATGACCGCATGGCCAGTCTGACGGATGATTATGTGCCTACCATTGATTTCCCCGCCACTCCTGTGCAGATTCTCACAGATGTGTGTACGCAAGGAAATGTCACTGTTCCCTCTGTAGCTTTGCCGGATATTCAAATTGCTGCCCCCTACACAGGGTCACTGCGCCAGCAACTCGGATGGCTGGCGGGGCTGATCGGATGCAATGCAAAATTTGGTTCCGATGGCGAACTAAAATTCTGCTGGTACTCTGATAGTATTTCTGTTGGGCCGGAGGTGCAGTATCAGGGAGGACTTAGCAAATCCGCAGATTCCCCGTTTACCATACAAAGCCTTGTCACGGGAACGGAAGAAAACCCCATCACGGTCGGGACGGGTGTTGGAATTTCGGCTACAAACCCGTATATTACCGAAGCTGTGGTGGCTACTGTTTTTGATAAAATTGGAAACAAGGCAATGATGCCGTGTAAGGTGCAATGGCGGGGAGACCCCTCTACGGAAGCAGGTGACATATTGCACGTTACAGATGTGACCGGCCCAGCCAGCACATTCCCCGTGTACATTATGGAACAGGAGCTGCGCATAAAGGGCGGAATGGTGGCGAATACGACCTGCTATGCGCCGCAGGACAAGCAGTATGTCGTGGAAAGCCCTATTATGCAGCAAGTAAAACGGGAATATTCCGGCCTTGCCAAAGCCATGCAGGATGCCACCGAAAGAATCATAGGCGCAAAAGGCGGATACTGGGAAGTCACGCTGGATGATGACGGTTTCCCAACTGGGTGGATGGTTCGAGACACGCCCACTATGGAAGATAATACAAGGCTGTGGATTATGAACATCAACGGTCTTGGATATTCCAAAGACGGCGGGAAAACCATTTCTGGCGTTGCGCTTACGATGGACGGCGCAGTAAACGCAGACACAATAACGGCTGGGCAGATGTCCGCAGAGCGTGTGACGATCAATGGACAAACTCTTTCTGATTTCATTGATGCAAGCATTGATGAAAATGGACACCCTGTGCTTCGCATTGGATCCTCTGCATCGGAGATTGTTTTGAAGGAGTACAACGACAAGATTGGGTTTTATGACGCAAGCGGCACATTGTTAGCGTACTGGAATAACAACAGCTTTGAACTGGTAGAGCTATCGAAGTTCCGCCTCGGCCCGATGTCTATCGTTGTGCAGCCGAATCAATCCATAAGTTTCGTGGGGGTGACGTGATGCCGAGCATCTACGGAAGCAAATCTAAGGGATGGCAGCTACGCCTTGACTATACGGTCAAGAGCCAGAGCATCGAGAATAACACCAGCGCGCTTGATTTAACCTTGTATGTGTACGACGGTACCGGGTACTCACAAAATGAGTCTGCGAACGAAGCGTATTACATTCTGCAAGGTACAAAAACGTGGAATCCGTACAATTACCCATCTACCGGTTGGTACAAGCTTGGCGCAAAGTCTATCACTGTTACACATAGTGGTGACGGAACCGGGAAAGTCACGCTTTCCGGCGAATGGGACTGCGGCTTTGATTCGTCCTACACACCAAGGCATTTGACCGTATCAGGCAGTGTTACGCTGCCAACAATTCCAAGAGCATCTTCCGTGTCTGCCGCAAATGGCACAATGGGCGGTAATGTAGCAATTACAATCACACGGAAAAATTCCTCCTTTACACATAAGTTGTCCTATAACGCCGGAAGCGGGTATGTCTCTATTGCAACTGGTGTAGCCACATCTTACACGTGGGCAAGCCCTGACAGCATGATAGATGCTACCACAAATGCTTCATCCCGCACGGTGACGATAAAATGCGAGACCTACAACGGAAGCAGCAAGATAGGTGAAAGCACGACAACCTGTGTCCTCACTGTGCCGGAATCCCTCGTTCCATCTTTAAGCGTGGTGCTTTCCGATGCCGCTGGGTATCAGCCGACATATGGATGGGTACAAAACAAGAGCCAGCTAAAAGCCGTTGCCACAAGTGGCGGAGTAAGGGGAAGTACCATCGTAGGTACTGTCATGAAAATTGGTAATGAAAATGCCAATTTGAATACAGGGAATCTGCTTACAAAAAGCGGCTCTGTTGTGGTGACGGTAACTACGACAGATTCTCGTGGCAGAAGCAAGACGGTTACAAACACTATTACTGTACAGCAGTATGCTGGACCGACTATTGCAAATCTCACATACGCAAGAGGCTCCTACACAAGTGGCGTGTGGACAGAAAACAATACAGGCGCAGACATTAAGGTGATGTTCGACCTCACCATTTCTTTGAGGAATAACACCGCCAGCATCTCTTTGAAGATCGATGACGAGAATAGGCAAACCCTTTCTGCGCAAAGCTCCGGCTCAAAGGTTGTTTACATCGCCGGTGTCGGAACAGATACGACCAGAAAACTAACGGTAGTCGCCACGGACGCTTTTTCAAGCAGTTTTACCAAAGAAATGGATGTGGCAACAGTTGAAGTTCCGTTAAATATCAACTTCAACTTGCCGGGAGTGTGTTATGGCGGGGTATCCGAAAAAGAGAAAACGGTGCAATTCAAGTGGCCTATCTTCGCCGAAAAGGACATGGAGCTGAACGGGGAATTGATTTTATCTGATTCCGCAGCGGGAAAACTTCGGCAATTGATGGGCATCCAAGACTACATCATTGAGCAAGGCGTAAGCGGCAACTGGACGTACTACAAGTACGCCTCCGGTTATGCAGACTTGTGGTGGCGTGGGACAGTGACACCTACCAGCTATACTGCTGTGGGGAGCATGGTCTATACCAACATCATCAGCCTGTCAATGCCCTTTGGTGTGACCGGCAACGTAGTAGTCACGGGCAGCGTCCAAAATCTACACATGATCTGCAATACGGATTGGAGCTATGTCGGGAAAACGGTGTCGTTCCGTATGCTTCGTGCAGCGTCCATGACGCTGGGTGCTCAAACCGTATCGCTGCGGGTGACTGGCAAATGGAAAGCATAAAACATATAAGGAGATACCGCATGACAGAAACTATCATTGTTGCACTTATCACCGGCGGCCTGTCGCTGCTGGGGGTAATCATCACCAGCAACAAGACCACCCGTGATGTGCAGGCCAAGCTGGACACGCAGCAGGCCGTCACCGACACCAAACTGGACGAGCTGACACGGGAAGTCCGGGAGCATAACAACTTCGCCCGGCGCGTTCCGGTGCTGGAGGAGCAGATCAAGGTCGCCAATCACAGGATAGCGGATTTGGAAAGATTATCCAACCACTAAGCATCGCAGATTTACAGTATGAGGAGGGATATATATGTATCGAGGTACGACCCCTACGCTGACATTCCAGCTACCCATCGACACGGGAAGTATCACGGTGCTGTCCATTGCCGTGGCTCAGGCCGGACAGGTTAAGATTGAAAAAACATTGCCGGATGTACATCTGGACGGGAATGTTGTTTCCTGCACGCTGACGGAAGCCGAGACCCTGTCGCTTACTGCCGGGAGAGGCATTGACGCAAAGATACAGCTCCGGGTGGGCGTGGGGTCGCAGCGCATGGCATCACAGGTATTCACGGTGCCGGTGGAGCGTATTCTCCGGGATGGTGCGCTATGATCGAGTTTGACGTAGCGTTCCGGCCCGGCGATGACTTCGCAGTCACCTTCGGCGGGGAAGTCCCTCTGGATGCTGAGATGGGGCAGGTGATGGAGGTGCTTGCTACCGAGGAGCGGACGGTGGAGCTGTCTATGCCCTCCGGCAATCAGGTCATCCTGCCCACCAGCAGCAAAGGAATGCGTAAGGTGACGATTCAAAAACCGGACACCCTACTGCCCGAGAACATCAAGAAGGATGTGGTGATCGGCGGCGTGACCGGAACTCTGGAGGGTGGCGGCAGCTTCAAGGCAGTGATAGAACGCACGGCTGTCAGCCCTACACTTCCGGGTGATTTGACGACCATTGGTTACAGTGCGTTTAGCGGTTGTCCCAACCTTGCATTAACCAGCCTGCCGTCTGGGGTAACAAGCATCAGTGACTATGCGTTTAATAATTGCCCCAACCTTGCATTAACCAGCTTGCCGTCTGGCATGACAAATATCGGTAGCTATGCGTTTCAAAGCTGCCCCAAACTTGCACTAACTAGTCTGCCGTCTGGAATAACACGCATCGGTTACTATGCGTTCAATGGTTGCCGCAACCTGGCAATAACTAGGCTGCCACCTAGGATAACGAACATTGGTTTCGGTGTGTTTGCTAATTGCACCGGGCTAACAAGTATTACATTCGAGGGAAACCCAAAGACCATCCACTCTTCTGCATTTAACGGGTGCTCCAACCTAACCACCATTTATGTTCCGTGGTCGCAGGGGCAAGTAGCAAATGCTCCTTGGGGTGCGAGCAAGGCCACCATCATTTACGATTATACGGAGAATTAAAAAAAGAAAGGAGACTGTAGTGAATGTACAATACCGACTAAACCGATAAACAAAGACTTGTCAACATTTTTTGTGTGCCCGAATCGGGCACGGAAAGGAGCAATTATGGAAACTTTTGGCATCGCAAGCGTGGCGGTCATCACCGTCATCACCTACCTCGTGGGGCTGGTGGGCAAGGCCAGCAGCATGAACGACAAGTGGATCCCCATCCTGTGCGGGGTCTGCGGCGGTCTGCTGGGGGCTGTCAGCTACTATCTGGCACCCATCCCGGACTTCCCGGCGGGCGACCCCATCACCGCCATTGCCGTGGGTATCGTCAGCGGTCTGGCAGCCACCGGCATCAATCAGGCTGTCAAGCAGCTGAGCAAGGGGGAGTGAGATATGGGCAAGCGCATCACTGCCGCATATCCCATTGCCAAGGCGGGCGGTATCCCCATCAACACCAGCATCCCGGCCAGCAAGGAGACCTATGACCGGCTGGGCGGGCGGGACGTGGCCTTTGTGGTGCTGCACTACACGGGCAACGTCAGCGACACCGCCGAGGCCAACTGCAAGTATTTCGCAGGCGGCGACCGGGAGGCCAGCGCACACTACTTTGTGGATGAGGACAGCATCTACCAGTCCGTACCGGCCTGTGACCGGGCGTGGGCGGTAGGCTCTCCCGATCCGGTACATCCCCTCTGCCGCAACACCAACAGTATCTCGATCGAGATGTGCTGCTCCGGGAACTACCATGTTTCCGAGCGCACCAAGGCCAACGCCGCAGCACTGACGGCGGAGCTGTGCAAACTGCTGGGCATCTCCGGCGTGGACACCTACGTCCTGCGGCACTACGACGTGACCGGGAAGTCCTGCCCCCGGCAGATGGCAGGGAAGAACAATGCGGAGTGGGAGGCGTTCAAGGCCAGCGTCAAGGCGCTGCTGAACGAGCAGCCCAAGCCCGCACCGACGACGAAGGAGGAGACGATCAACATGGAACTGCGTATGCTGCGCCGTGGCATGGAGGGCAACGATGTCCGGGCCGCCATGCTGCTGATGAAGGACAAGGGCTATTACCCGGATGAAATTTGGAGCGGTGACAAGCTCTTTGGCCCCAAGATGGAGGCCGGTCTGCGCCGGATGCAGGCTGACCACGACCTCGGCGTGGATGGCATCCTCGGTGCCGCCAGCTGGGGCTATCTGCTGAAATAACGGAAATCTGGATGGCGCAAAGGATAAGACTACGCCGACCTTGCGCCCGTGCATAAGCATCCGCACCTCCACGGCTATTGTTTTGCCGATGAACAGCAACCACAAGGCCGTAAGAAATTTTTTATCAAATTTGCCGCCAAAGCGCGCTATTGCCCTCGTGGAATCGATTTTACTCCCGGAGATTGAGGAAATGATCGTCATAGATTGCGATGTGCGCCGGAAAAGCTGTGTGCAGGTATCTATAGAGCGTAATATGTCCGTAGATACTGTCAAGCGGTATAGGTGTAGAGCATACCACAAAATTGCACAGGAGCTATTTAACCCCCTGCCTTAATTGGCAGGGGGCTTTTTGCACTTTTCTGACACTTTTTAGGCACTTTCAGGTGCCTGTTTTTTTGTATCATAAAGGCAGAAAGAAGGTGGCAAAATGTATGACCGGCTTATCGCCTGCGGTTACACGGAGCAAATGGCGGCGGATATCCTGAAACTATTCCCCGACCAGGAAGAATTGCGGATATATGTATATTTTGCCGAACTGTTCCGTGAAGAAAGGACGGTATGTTGATGGCATTTAATCCTTACTACCAGAATCCGTATCAGCCGATGGGGTATAACGGGCAATACGGCAATTATGCCCCGCAGAACGCCGCAGGAGCGCCGCAAGCGTTCGGGTGTCAAATTACAAGGGTAAATGGGAGAAACGGCGCAGATGCGTTCAGAATGGCCCCCAACAGCTCTATTCTGCTGATGGATGAGAACGACCCCATTGTGTGGATGAAGCAGACAGACGGAGCTGGGTATGCAACGGTAACGCCTTACACAGTTTCTCCGTATCAGGCCGCACCTCCTGTGGATGTAAGTAGTCTGGAAGAGCGCGTAAAGAGATTGGAGGACACGATCAATGGCAAATCCAATGATGCAAATGCTGATGGGAAGCGGAAGCCGAAAGCCGAATAATCCCCTTGCGATGGTGGCAGAGTTCCGAAAATTTGCAGCGAACATGACCCCGCAAAAGGCGCAGCAGGAAATCGAGCGGTTACTAACTTCCGGGCAAATGAGCAAAGAGCAGTTTGCTGATTTGCAGAAACAAGCAAAGGACTTTGTGCAATTCCTGAAATAGGCCGGGTCGACACGGTTTATTTATAAAAAATTATGAAAGGAGTTTCCCACATGGAGAACGGTATGTCCCTTAGCGATATCGCCGCTGTGACACGGGGAGCGAATGACGAGAACGGCTGGGGTTCTGGCTGGTTCCTTATCGTGGTTCTGTTCCTGTTCATGTTCGGCTTTGGCGGAAATGGCTGGAATCGTCAGGGTGAGTTCGGGGAGTATGCCACCGCCGCCAGCCAGCAGGAGATTCTGTTCGGCCAGCAGTTTGGACAGATCAACGACCGCCTGACCAACATCGGAAACGGCATCTGCAATCTTGGCTACGAGATGCAGGGCAACATCGGGCAGTTGGGCAAGGAGATGGCCTTGGCGCAGAATGGCACCAACATGACCATCATGCAGGCCGGCAACAGCATCCAGAGCCAGATGGCGCAGTGTTGCTGCGACACACAGCGGGCTATTGATGGTGTAAACGCCAACATCGAAGCCAAATTTGCGGCTCTGGAGAAGTCCCAGCTTGAGCAGCGCATTGCGGAGCAGTCCGCCCGCATTGCCAGCCTTGAGATGGACAATCGGATGTATGGCGTGGTTCGCTATCCCAACGGCTACACCTACAATGCCGGCAATTCCCCCTTCTGCGGCTGCAATAGCTGCTGCGGCGCAAACATCTGACAAAAGCGAAAGGCCCCTCTTGGCCGGGTTATGGGCGGGGCTGGTGTCCCGCCCTTAAATTTTTGAAAGGAGATTTTAACTATGTCTTGCAAATCCGCTATCTACACCGCCATGCAGACCCCTACGGCGGTTGCCGTAAATGGTGTTATCCCTCTTGGCAGTCTGATCCGCCGCTACGGCTGCGATATTTCCCTGAATGGTAATGCTGTAAACATCGTTGGCAAGGGCTATTATGATGTGGACGTTTCCATCACCGCCGCGCCTTCCGCTGCCGGAACTGTCACCGCCACACTTATCAAGGACGGCGTGGTTGTACCCGGCGCGACTGCATCCGCCACCGCTTCTGCGGCTGGCGATTCCGTAGTGCTGGCGTTCCCTGCGCTTGTGCGGCAGGCTTGCTGTGCTTCCGGCTCTGCTCTGTCTCTTGTTCTGACCGGTGCGGCATCCACCGTTAACAATGTCGCCATGCGTGTACAGCGCATTTGAGGTGCGCCATGAAACTTATCGAAAAACTCTCTGAAATGGTCGAGGAGGAAATCGGCGATGCAAAGAAGTATGCAAAGTGTGCGTTGAAGTACAAAGACTCCGATCCCACCCTTGCAAAGCTGTTCTTTGACCTTTCTACGGAGGAAATGCGCCACATGGATTTGCTGCACGGTGAAGAGGTGCGGCAGATCGAGCAGTACCGGAAAACAAAAGGAGAGCCGCCAGAATCCATGCAGGCTGTTTATGATTACCTGCACGAGCGGCAGATTGATGAAGCAAAGGGTGTGAAAGAGTACCAAAGTATGTATCGCAACGGCTGATTGCTGGGTAAAATTTGTAGCCCACGATGTAGCCCACGCAGAGCAATTTACTACAACTTGGCACAATTTTGCGCAACGCTTCACCCTACAAGTAGCCCGTATAGGGCGATAAAAAATCCCCGGAAACCCTTGATTTACAAGGATTTCCGGGGATTTGGCGCGGAAGGAGGGATTTGAACCCTCGCACGCGGTTTAGGCGTCTACTCCCTTAGCAGGGTAAATCAAACCCGCTATAAATCAATGGTTTGCGGAGATTTTGTAGCCCATTTGTAGCCCACAAAGAGGGCTTATTTTTCGAGCTGATTTACTCCCCTGTGCGCCGCTTCCGTAGACACATGAATGTATCTTTGAGTGGACGCAAGCTTGGAGTGACGCATAATCTGCTGGACGACCGGCAACTCCACGCCTTTCTTTACAGCTTCTGTTGCTGTGGTGTGGCGGCAGGAGTAAGGAGGCAAATCCCGGATTCCAAGTTTCTTGTTGGTAGCATGGTATTCCTCATAGAATTTGTTTTCATAGCCGCTATACAGTAGGTGTGTTTCCGGTGATGCAGATTCTGCCAATCGCTGTATCACTGGGGACATAAAAACCGGGAATACAATGGGGGTGTCTTTCCGCTTTTTTGTTTTCCTTCCGCATCCGTATATTTCGTGCTTTCCGTAGTCGATCATGTCGGATTTACAGGCGAACAATTCTCCAGGCATCATGGATGTGTAAATCATGAGGAGCATATAACCCACAAACAGCTCCCCATTGTCCCACGCTTCCCACATGGAATTTACTTCCTGCTCTGTAAACGGTTCTGGTTCTTTTTCCACCAGCTCCGGCAGAACAATAAAACGGGACAGGTTTACTGTCACTGTGCCATTTCCTCCGTTGCTGGCCATCGCCCTTTTGTATAGGTGTGACAGCAAGGATTTCATGTCACGGGCCGTGTAGTAGGATGTGGATTGTTCGTTGACAACGTCCTGTAAATCATCTATGGAAAGTGTATCGATTTTCCGTGATATAATAGGCTCAAGGCGCTCCCGTGCCTTTTTGTAGCCTGCCTGCTTATCTGTGGAGAGCTTTTGCATATCGTTTTCGCTCCAGCCTTGCCACAGGGTTAAAAGCGTAGGAGATGCTTTTTGACCCTCTCCCGGCAGTTGGGCCGCCGCCCATTTCAGGGCTTCTGTTTTTGTCTGGAAGCCGCCCTTTGTGGGCCGTTTGCGAACGAGCCTATGGCTACCGTCCGCTTCCTGCACTGTGTAGGAATATCCAGCTGCACGGGCTGTCCATGTCTTTCCTCTTTTGTAGGCATTTCCTGCACCGTTTGGTCGTGACCGGCCTTTTCTCTTTTCAGCCACCTGTTTTTTGCCGCACGCATGGCAGTACACCGCCCCCGGCATAAGCTCAGCGCCGCATTTAATACAATTTGCCATTGTGTTACTCCTTTGATATGCGTACAACCGTAATCATGGCCGCAATCGTTACTGCGCTCCCGGCCAGCAGTACGGCGATAAGCACCCACGCAAACACGCTTGAACCCCCGCCGATAATCATTCCCGTTGTTTTTGCGCGGAAATCAAGAAACACATATACGGCCAACAAGAGCATTACAATTATAAGCGCGGATATTGTGATATAAATTACCCTTTGCTGCGACTTGATGCGCTTGTGCTGCAAGTCTATGGTTTTCTTCATGCTTTCTACATTGCCCTCTAATTTGGCAGCTTTTATCTCCGATTCCCTGCTTTGTTTTAACTCCTCCAGCTGTTTTTCTGCGGGTACATTTTCGACGATGCCAAAATACCGATCCAGCGACACGCCCAAAACGGCGCAAATGTCACCGACGTTATACACGCTTGGTGCTTTGGATGCCGATGCAAAATAGTTGTTGATGGTAGAAATAGAAATCCCCGTTTCGTCTGCCAGCTGCTGCGTGGTAATCCCTTGCCTTACCTTTGCTTCTTTGCAAATTTCTCTCAGCGTTTTCATACTTCTTTCCCCTTATTGGGCATAATCTACCCTTTTATTGCCGTGCAAATATTGTAAAAATCCCTTTTGGGGATTGCACTGCCCGATTTGTTTTTGATATGGTGGCGATGCAAACGATAAGCCGATAGGTGATTCGTGGGCAAAGCCCACCCTGTCCGGTGCGGGGGCGGGGTGGGCAAATCGAACAAATTTTCTAATTTTTTTATTTTTGTTGCACGAAACAGGGCAACAAACCCACCTCTGGCGTGTATAGGTGAAAAGACTTAATGCGGAGGAATAGAACGAATGTTTGCAATCGAAAAGAAATATGGTATAATTAGAAAAGAGCATCCCGCGCACGCCAAAGCGGATTTCCTGTCCGCACTGCGTACACTGACGGAAGAAGAACAAATCGAACTATGGAAGGAGCTTGAAGAAAATGGAATTATCAAACGCAAAAGTCCTGATTGCATCTGACGGCGAAAAGACATTCGTCCTCGTAAATGGAACACCGCTTATCGGAGATAAGATTGACTTCAAATCTGATATGTGCGGTGTCCGGCTCAGTGTGTCTAATGCCCTGCTTACACCTAACCTGTACAAAGCCAGTGACTTTGCCGCATTTGTGAAAAACAAGTTAGGTTATGATCTGTCCGTCATGTAAATCCCACATGAGGACGGTTTCCGGGTCTTGCTTATCCATGTAGGCAATGCCCACATCCGTCAGGACAACACCACCAAAACGAGAATACTCGGCATATCCGGCAGCACAAATCTCCTGTAACCCATCCTTTATTGCTTCTGGAATCGGCATGAAGAATGTGGAGTTTTGCTTCGACTGCCCGTATGCCCGGCGCTGGCAGTAATGCGTGTAGAGAGTTGCCAGCGCCTTTTTTGCGCTTCTTGTCAGCTCAACGCCCATCGCTGCGCCTCCTCTGCTGAATCTCTACAAGCTTCTGCATGGCCTCAAGAATCTGGTCATCCGTCCAGTTTTCAGCCTGTTCTTCCCAATCCTTCATAGTCGGCACGAATCCCTCGGCATTTATGCCGGGGGCTTTTTTTATGCTTGGATCATCCGTTTCGCCCTTTAGCCACTCCACGGATACACCTTTTAAAGCGGAAATCTGGAAAAGGTAATTTTTGTACGAGTCGCTTTTCCCTGATTCCCAATCGCTAACTATTGCCCCGCTCTTAAATCCGAGCATCCTTGCAAAATCAGCCTTTGCACCATGCACAAACTTTCCATCCGGCTTGTGGGGGATAAGAGAAAGAACCCGTTCTTGCATAATTGACATATTTGCTTACCTAAATTTGTTGGATTTGCCAAAATTCAATATTTATTGAATTTGCCTATTGCAAACTTCGCATTTATGAGGTATCTTTATATCAGGCCCACCGAAAAAGGGTACAAAAACACCAGCCCCCACGAAAGCGGCTTTTAACAATTTCTTTTGGCGAAGGTATTGTACCGCAGTTTTTGTGGAGTGTCAAGTGTGAAACCTCATGAATATGAGTTTTCGGTGGGCGTTGACTGCGGCGGGGATAGAAAAACCGCCCCGTGCGGTAACACGAGGCGGCGGGGGGCAGGAGTTTCCCCTCCCGACCTCCGCACCGGGCGGGGAGGGGATTTAACAGCAAAACGCGCTGTCTTTGCACTCCTGCAAGGCGATTATAGCACGAACGCCCCGCCGCAGTCAATGAAATCTCACATATAAGGAGGGAATGAAATTTGACATTGAGAGAAATGCGGGATAGAGCAAATCTTTCCTGCACACAGGTAGGCAAGAAACTGTTTGTTGACCAGTCCTGCGTAAGACATTGGGAATACGGAGACTGGGCACCGGCACGGAAGTATTACAAGAAAATGGCAAAGCTGTACGGCGTGTCGGAGGAGGAGATCAAGGCTGCTGCGGAAGCTATCCGGGCGGCGAACCGAGGTGAGAAGCGTGACAATCAATGATGTACGGAAGTCGGACAAGCTGTATCTGACCCCGGCAGAGGTTGCGGAGCTGTTGAATTGTGACCCGCAAGCGATACGGGACGCAGCGAGGCACAACCCCGAACAGCTTGGATTCCCGACAATGCGGGTTGGCAACAGGACGAAAATCCCCCGGATGCCGTTTCTGCGGTGGCTGGGGATAGAGGAGGAGTAAACATGGACGGGTACACATTGACGCTGGTCATTATAGGAGCCGCA